>Ga0224506_10000882_pt1 | contig 22926 bp, 24 predicted proteins | sample SF_Jan12_sed_USG_2_FD_169108 | JGI IMG/M metagenome (GOLD analysis project Ga0224506, IMG submission 169108) | Sediment microbial communities from San Francisco Bay, California, United States - SF_Jan12_sed_USGS_8_1 | ecosystem: Environmental > Aquatic > Marine > Sediment | place: USA... | reverse complement strand
GCAATAAATGTTCGAATACTAATTACCATTGCCATAACTAAATACCGAATAATTGTTTTAGAATATGATGTATTGACAAGATGGTTATTTAGATCCTCACAACTATTAGGTTTTTCAGATTTACATTATGAGCATGTTGAAAGTATTAGTGTTGGAACACCAAATTTAAGCATGCCTCGACTTTATACATCGATTTCTTTAGTTTCATTAGGTTGGGTATTATTTGATGGATATCAGTCATTTGGGTTAAACACTGAATTTTTTTCACTTGTCGCTATTTTAATGATTATTGGTGGAATAATTAATGTATTCTTTAGTCTTCCTTTTGGTGGTGTATTCATTGTTATCAAAAGTATTTCAGGTGAAACAATAAAAATTGCGGAAAATAAATTACCTGCCTTTTTTATTGATGATTTAATAATTAATTGTCGAACTTTTCTTACTTATGGGGCTAAATAATATGTTATTATCCTCACCGTTGTATAACAATAAATCAAGTAGGATAAACTCCTCTTTTTTAATAAATGAGGAAACTGAAGAATTACTCGATGTGATCTATGGTAAAAAAAAGATGGAAAATATCCTAATATCTTCAATTTTAATGATGATGTTTTCACTATTTGCACTTGATTTTTTAGGTCTACTCATCAATTTTTTGTTATATATTGTAATTTATCGATTATCTGAAAAAATAGTGACAATATCTACAACAAGAGAAAGATTATTGCTTAGCTATTATCCAAAAAATCCAAAATCAATACCTGTAATAATTCTTATTTTGATTTCACTAATTTTCTCTAATTTATTTGTTTTAATTACAGGAAAATGGTATAATATACATGTAGTAGTATCATTTATAATTCAAGTTTATCCTTCATCTTTTGATACAATAAACTTCATACGTACTTATATATTTTCAGAACTTATATTCAAAATCAGTCATTCAGGCATTTTATTAATAAATTTATTTTTTTTGCAATATTTTATGCGTTTCCATTATTTTATAGAAGAATTACATATAACTCAAATAAGTGAAATAATATTACAAAGAAAGAAGCAATATAGGAAGAATAATACTGTTTCACTAATATTTTTTTTTGTACTTGTTGAAGCTATTGTTTTCATGGAGTATAGTCTATTTTTTTTAATTATTTTTCTTTTATTTTTAAAATATTTACCAGGTGAATTTGAATCTATATTATCTATATATGGTAATTCACAGAGATTGCTACATTCTGAAATTATTTTTAAAGAAAGAGAAAACAAAAAATTATTTCGTTTATGTGGGATTATTTTTAATTGGAGGATAATTGGGAATCAAAATTTAGCCAATTTTCCCGAATTTTTAGTTCCTGAGGAAGTTGCTAGTTTTTATCCGACTGGTTTGAGGGTTACATTAAAAGATACATTGAATCAAGGTTTAAATTTGGGTCTATTCATTACACATCTGTTTATAATCATAATTTTTGGCTTTTCATACCGACGTGATTATTATAATCAAATTGCTGGATTAAATTATTTGGAATTGAGTTTATTATTGATTATGTTATCAACTATCTTATATGTTATTTTAAGAATTTCAAATATTTACCGTCTTAAATCACAAAAAGAAGAATCATTAATAATCGGAACTGATTTTATAGGTCGATATAAGGATCCGAAAATTTGGTTAATAAAAGGGAAGAAAATTGAAGGTACAAATGTACAAAGGGGAGAACAAAAGAAAGTAATCTCTTATGATCGGTTACATGGTATTATAATCCGTTGGAAGGTTTTAACATTTGGATTAACTATTTCATTATTTGTTTTAATAGTTATTTTTTGGTATGTTCAAGGTGGTTTAAATCCAATTCAAGTAATTTACCTTACACCGTATATATTTTCAAAAGGGAATGTGTTTTTCAGTTCAACATCCACACAAGTAAGGCAGGAAAACTACGTTAATTTTGTTTTGTTTTGGTATTTTGTTTGGATTTTAATTTGGTACTATTTTCCATCAATAGTGGCAAAATATAAGCCTACACTATATCTCGAAATGGAATTTTTAAAGACAAATCCTATAGTACTAAAAAATTTTAGTGACCATCTAAATGCATCAATTGAGTTTACAAGAAATATAATGCTTTCATCAAGACCCAGGAGGAGAGCAACTACTGGAAGACCAGGTACATATTTTCTGTCAATTTTTGTTGATAATGTAGAATATACCGGTGCATATGATTTGATCTTTTCTGAATTTTATTTTGATGAAAAAGAATTTCGTGCAGAACCATTTTTTGTCTCTAAAGGATTTAATATCCAAAGGCAAATCGCAAGTAATTTGCGAATTTCTGGAGAATCAGGATTGCCTAAATTAAAAATTAAATTAAATGAATCAATAAAAGCTGGTTTATCGACAAGTGATGAGGGTGAGACTTTGTTGTATGAATTTGACTTACGTCCAAATAGAGATAATCTGGTAGTCATCAAGAGTAAGTTGATGGAATATAAATTAAAAATAATTGTAAGTAAAAGAAAAATAATTAGTGCTTCAAATTAATCAGTAGATTTTTTCTTCCACCACGAAATTTTAATTTTAGTACTTTGACAATTGGGACAGGCAGCAACAGCAGAATGAATTCCATTTTCTTCAGATCTAATGAATTTGGCATCATTGAATCGTTCTTTACAATCAAGGCATCTGTAATGATCTGGCCTTTTTACACTATCTGCTCGCATATATTTACCTACTAATTTACTATTATTCTATTTTTAAAAGGTATCGTATAGACTGACCTTATTTTAGAACTAAGTTTGATAAGATTCAGAATTTGTTTTGTTGTGAAATGAAAAATTGTTAGTTATATCAATGTATAATCAAATAATTAACATTTCAGGAGTTATTCAATAATTGGTTATTAAAAAAATAATAAATATATCTACCCGCCTTTTATCTTTTTTTTCTAATTCTGCAATTGTATTTAGTCAATGATGATTGTTAACTTAATAACCTTTAAACAATCTAGGGAAAAAATTGATTTAGTATGTCTGTATCATTTAAGGACTTAACAAATACACCTACCGGTAGAACTGCTATAATATCACTACTACTTGCATTATTAATGTTCTTTTTTAGTTGGCTAATTGTATTATCAAATCCTTCAGAAGAAGTATGGTACTTTTTTATTTACAATGTTGAAAATGAAGGTGACTTTAATTGGTGGATAGTTATTATTGAGTCAATTCTATTTACTTTATTATACCTATTTTTAGTAATATTTATGGGTAATTTAGCGGAGTTAAACAATCAAATACCTACATGGAAAGAAGTATTTTATTCTGCCGCAATTACTCTCATTACTGCTATATTTATCCCCAAGAGTAAAGTTGGAGTTTTCGAATTAAGTGATGATATTGGACAGGATTCATTACAAACAGGTGAAATTTACCAAAACACTACAGAAACCATGCAGTGGGTAATTGTATTATTTGCCGCAATTGGAATTGTATTAATGACCTTATATCTCATGTATACTGAACCAAAAGAATAATACTTTAAAATAGTTGAATGCTTGATATAGAATACTATCCAAAATCATAGAGCTAACTTTATTTTTTAATATAAGAGAAACATAGAAAAGAATAGAGAGGAACATTCGATATAATTGATATGTTCTAGTAGATATTACAACAAAGTGATTTAGATGAGTTCCATAGGTCCAAAATCCGGAGATCGATCAACACGTATTGATTTAGGAAAAAATACTTTAGTAAGATTAAATACACACGGAAAACGATTAGAATTAGTTGTAGATCCCGAACTAGCGTGGTTATTACAACAGGGCGACGATGTACCTATTGATGATGTTGTTGAAGGTTTTATCTTTTTTGAAAATTTCTCAAAAGGGTTGAAAGCTGGAATTGATGAACTTACCGAAATTTTTGGTACTGAAAATGAGAGAGAAATGGCAAAGATAATGATTCAAAAAGGGGAATTGCAAATTACACAAGAACAACGTAAGCGATTTCTAAAAGAGAAGAGAGACGAAATCATTGCATATCTGAATACTCATGCAGTAAATCCGAAAACAAAAACTCCACATCCCCCAAATCGAATCGAAAAAGCGATTGATGATGCTGGTTGTAGAATTAATCGTAATGATCCTGTAAAAGAACAAGCGTTACGTATATTAAAAGAAATTCAATCAATTATTCCGATTCAAATAGAATCTGCTTCAATTGAATTTATAGTACCACCAAAAGACACTGGGAGATTATATGGTGTTATACAATCATTTGGTGAGGTTGTAAATGAAAATTGGGGAAATGATGGCAGTTTGACGTTGGTAGTAAATGTTCCTGCAGGTATTGTAGCAACCACATTGGAAGAAATTAGTGATAAATCAAAAGGAAGAGTAAGATCTACTGTATTAACTAGAGGTTAATAAAATGACAATAATAGTAGAAGATAGTGAAATTGTTGTTCCGGGAGACCTTCTCGCGGATGGCAATTATAAGTTTGGTGAAGGAATTGTTAAGCGAGGTAATAATTTTTATTCATCGTTAGTTGGTGTTTTCATCATAAGAAATGAATTTCTCCAAGTTAGACCATTAAAAGGAAGATATTTTCCCAATGTTGGAGATACTGTAATTGGATTCATTGAAGATACCAATCTCACTTCATGGATCGTAAATATCAGAGGTCCTTATTCGGGAATTCTCTTGGCTTCTAATGCTTCACGACGTAGGTTTGATCCTATCAGACATGATGCAAGGAAGATATTTGATGTTGGAGACGTAATAAAGGCAGAAATAATCTCCTTTGACAGAACTCGTGATCCTCAATTAGCAACCAAGTATCCTCGACTTGGAAAACTTGAAGGTGGTCGAATATTAGAAACAAATCCACATCATATCCCTCGAATTATAGGGAAACAAGGATCAATGATCTCAATGATAAAACAATTAACCAATTCAAATATAATGGTTGCAAAAAATGGTCGAATCTGGATTAAAGCCAATAATATACATGATGAAGAAAGAGTTGTAGAGGCAATAAACCAAATATCCAGGGAAGCTCACGTCAGTGGATTAACCGACAGAATAAGTGAGCTGTTGAATACAAATAAAAATTAAGTGATTATATGACAGAAGAAAATTTAAGACCGGATGGTAGAACTGCCAAACAGTTAAGAGAGTTAAAAGTAGAAGTGGGCGTATTAGATAGAGCTGATGGATCATCAAAAGTGAATCTAGGTAAGAATTTAGTATATGCTTCTGTATTTGGTCCTCGAGAACTCCATCCAAAACATAGTTCAAAAGCAAATAAGGCAAATGTAAGAATAAATTATCGTATGGCTACATTTAGTGTAGTCGATTATAAAAGACCCTTCCCTTCAAGAAGGGAAAAAGAAATTTCTAAAGTACTAAGTGAAGCATATGAATCAGTAGTATTAACCAAATTTTTCCCTAGATCTGCAATTGATGTACACGTTGAAATATTTCAATCAGATGGAGGTACTAGAACTGCTGCATCAATTGCCATTACCGCGGCCTTAGCAGATGCAGGAATTCCTATGAGAGATTTAACTGGGGGTATAGCCGCTGGTATCTATCAAGATCAAGTAGTTCTAGATTTGAGTGGTCAAGAAGATATGAAAGGAACAGGAGACCTACCTTTATTATATTCTCCAACAATTGATGAAGTATCTTTATTTCAATTAGATGGTTTATTCACGTTCGATCAGTTCAAGGAAGCTTTTGAAACTGCAAAAAGCGGAATCATACAGATAGTAAAAGTAATTCAAGATGCACTAAAAGAGAAATACTTAAAGATTCGAGATGAAATTGGAATTAGTAGTGATGATGATGACCTAAATGAAGTAATGGTGCATGAAGATGAAGATGACTCAATAAACGTTGAAGTTACTAATAGTGTGGATACTTCCACTCCTGAAACCGCTGTTACAGTTGAAGCTGCAGAAATTACTACGTCTCAAGAAACTGGAGCGATGGAAAGTGAAAATTCTCAAGAAACAGCAAATGAATCAGCAACAGTCCAGACAAACAATGTAGAAGAGGAAACTGTATCTAATGCATGGTATTCTGTTCCAAGTGGTCAAATAAAACCTATGGGTGGAAAACCATCTGATGATAATGAGGATGATAGTGATTCAATACTACGAGATATTGAATACAGTAATTTAAGTGAGGATTAATTATGTCAGACTTTGAACAAGTAGCATTAACAATTGAAAAAGAATATATAAAAAATCTTCTTGCAAGTGAAAGAAGGTTAGATGGAAGAACAAAATCTGAATTTAGGGAGATAAAAATTGAAACTGGTATTATTGGAACCGCACAAGGGTCATCAATAGTTTCTATCGGGAAAACAAAAGTAATTTGCGGTGTTAAAGCACAAATTGGGACTCCATATCCTGATAGTCCAAATAAAGGTTCTCTAACAGTTGGATTTGAGGCATCACCTCTATCTGCACCTGAACATAGATCAGGCCCTCCTCAAGATCATGCTATAGAAATTGCTCGGGTGACTGATCGTTTAATTCGTGAATCTGAGTGTGTCGATCTTGAATCATTATGTCTGATAGAGGGTGAAAAAATTCGAACTCTGATTATTGACATATATTCTTTAGATGATTTCGGAAATTTAATTGATGCTTGTGGAATCGCAGCTCTTGCAGCATTAGCAACAACTCAACTACCCGATGTACAAGTGGAAAACGGTGAAATTATAACCCTTGATACTCTTTCCCCCTTAAAATTGAAATCATTTCCAATAAGTATAACTTCATATAAAATTGGCGATTTCTATATTAACGATGCTGATTTAAGAGAGGAATTAATTTCTGATGCACGAATCACTTTTGGTACTACAGAGACACACATTGTCTCTGGTCAAAAAGGTGGGCAATCTGGTATTAAATCGAATCACATTCTTGAAATATTGAAAGATACAATTAGGGCATCTGCCTCAATCAGAGAAGAAATTAAAAAACAAATTCCTACGCTTAAAATTTTTACTAATTAATCTTTATCGTAATTATTTGAAAAGTTGTTACTTACATAGCGCAACACAAATTAAAAGTTTTAAACAAGTATTCCTAACAAAAAATTGGTAGAATATAATGACTAGACGGACAAAAAAAGTAAAAGCTAGTGGTCGATTTGGTGTACGTTATGGTTCTAGATTAAGAAAGAGGATTAGAGAAATAGATTCTACTGCAAAAATCTATCACAGATGCCCTCAGTGTAGATTAATGTCAGTTAAAAAACAATCAATCGGTATTTGGGAATGTAGAAAATGTAGCACGAAATATACAGGTGGTGCATGGACTCCACAAACCAATGCCGGAAGAAGATCTGTTGGAACCATAAAACAAATCCAAGAAAAAAGATTTGAGGATTAAAAATTATGGTCCCAATTGGACCAAAGATTATGATCACGACATCAAATAGACCTTCAGATAATAGCAATATATTTGCAAAATTACTTCAACATGTGATCCCAAATAGTCAGGTGATTCGTAGAGGTCGAAAGAGTCTTCAAGATCTTTGGAATTCTGCTGTATCTCAAAACTTTCAATACATATACTTAATTTATACAAAACAAAACAAAGTATCAAATCTTGAGATAAATGAAGTTACAAAGGATGGATTGATCACTGAACGGGTACAACTTGAAATAAAGGAATATATAGATCATAAAATATTTGGATTTTCTAGATTACCCGGGAAAAGCCCAATGTCAACAACTCGTGAAGTAAGAGCAGAAAATCCACAATTAATCGATTTCTTTATCAAATATTTTCATGTAAGTATTAATACAAAGAATTCTATTTGGATGATGCTGGATAAAAGTGATGAAAGTTACTGTTATATACAATTTGTTGATGCATTATCATTACGTAAAATATTTTTTGCAAAGGTAAAGATAATGCAAAAGGGGAAAAAAACATGAAGAATGAAATTGAAATAAAAATCGACTTTGAAGATAAAATAACGTTGGAAACAATATTATCTGCAATTGAAGTTGAAGTTGTGCAAAGTGATTCTGATAGGGCTTCTGTAGAATTAAATTGGATCGAAACCACATTGATTATTCAAATTATTGCAAGTGACTTTGTTGCTTTACGGGCGTTAACAAATTCTATAATGAGATTGATGAAGACCAGTCTTGAAATTTTAGATATATTCTAAATGTACTAATACTCATCTAAAAGTTGTTATATTAGACATCATAAATATAATTTAGGTAGAATAAATTGTCTAGACCTTCGTTATCTCAACAACAACAACAAGAGTTACAAAAACTTCAACAGATGTCTCAACAACTATCTTCTTTACAACAGAATTATTACCAGATGCAAGGTAGACAGAGAGAATTAGAAAATACTTTGAAATCTATAGCAGAATTACCTGATACAGATGAATTATACCGAAATGTAGGTCAATTAATGTTTAAATCTCAAGTGGGTAAAACACGAGTTGACTTAACTGAACAACTTGAATTAATTGAAATACGAGTAAAGCAGGCAAAAAAACAAGTTGATGATTTAGAAAAAATCGTAAAGGAAACTGAATCGAAATTAAGAGCTTCAATCCAGTGAAGGGTGTAACCTTTGTTTCAATATTACATTGACTATTTATCCAAGAACAATGGAATTCATATTGCAATCTTGTTGCATCACAATGCAGATCCTGATGCAATTTGCTCTGCAATTGCTTTATCTGCTTTTAATAATTCATTGGGAAAAAATATAACTACTTCAATATACTCTGATGGAATTAACTTAGTATCAAAGCGTATTTTGACATCATTTAATGTTAATATAAACCAAGATAATATTTTAGATGAAAATACATTTGGATTAATAGTAACCGTTGATACTGCAAATTTATCACAATTAGGTAAATATGTTGATTGGGTTGAAAAATCAAAATTACCTGTTATTATGATCGATCATCATGATACAAACCATGCTGACCCACAACTTAATATGGTTGATATAAACTCATCCTCAACTTGCTATATTATAGCCAAATTATTTTTATATCAAAATTTACCAATTCCTGCTGATATCTCAACAATTCTAATGTGTGGACATATAAGTGATTCTAGACGTTTTCTTTATGCCTCAAATGCAGAGGTATTTGATCTTACCTCAAAATTAATCGGTTTCGGTGGTGATTTTAATTTGGCAAATGAGCTTTTGCAAAATAGAATGAGCATCAGTGAAAGGATAGCAAGAATAAAATCGGCGAAAAGACTTACTTACAAAATATTAAAATCCGATATATTATTAGTTTGCTCCTATATTGGTGCTTTTGAATCTTCAAGTGCAAGAAATTTTCTTTCAATGGGTTCTGATATTGTTTTAGTTCTTGCCCAAAAAGATAATGAATTACGGGGTTCTGCAAGAGTAAATTCCTATGTTGATATTAATATTGGAGATGTAATGGCAGAATTAGCTGAGGAATATGAAGGAACTGGTGGAGGTCATGCAGCTGCTGCAGGATTAAATATCTCAAAAAAATTTTCAAAGAAAGATCAGAATGTATTAATTGAGAAATTTATTAGTAAAGTGGAGAAAAAACTATCATAAAAACCAATTTGTATCCTTATTATCTCCTATTGACTCAAATGCTTTTTTAGTTGTATAGATGTCATTTGGTTTCAATAAAGAAATTCCTGTTAGTTCAGCGACGATCTCAATAACTATGTTAAAATCATAATTTTCGAGATTAACCTTATTAGGGACTACATTTGCAATTTTGGTAATAATTTCTTTTGAAGTGATACTTGTATGTCTTCGATTTACAGAAATTCTGTAAGTTCCTTCAAATGGAATTAGATTCTCAACACATTTTGCGATATCATCAATATTACTATCTACAATGTATTGGAGGGGTTTGAATTTTAAACAATGCACAAAAAATACTTTATCATTCTCTAATGATTTTATATCATGAATTAATTTGATAACATCAATTTCATCATTTAATTTTGCATTTACTAATCCTGATATTCCAAGACGTTTTATTTTAAAATTTGATTTAGAAATTTCAAAATTATTTGTGAATGCAAAACTTAATTCACTTGCTGCTGCAGATTCAAAATTTTTTTTACAAGATATTAATAATCCATATTCTAATTTCATTCTAATTTCTTTGCTCATTGAATAATTTTAATGTCATTGTATTTCTCATAATAATAGTCAATATTTAGTATCTTATGATAAACTTACTTTTCTCAAGATTTATATAAATTGCATCGAAGTGTAAATTAGGATGTTGGAATTAGAACGAGATCAAAAAGTAAAAGAAGCTACAGATGTTCTTACTGTGGAAGATTTTGATTCTGTTGAATTTTGGGTAGGTAATGCATATCAGGCAGCATACTATTATCAACATGCGTTAGGATTTGAACCAGTTGCATGGTCGTCACTCAAAACAGGAAACCGAAAATATGCATCATATGTTATGAAACAAGGAGGTGCCAAAATAATCTTATCCGCTCCGTACTCTCCTTCAAGTGAAATGGGTGCACATCAATTAATGCATGGCGATGGTGTAAAATCAATTGGTTTAACTGTTAGAGATGTAGATGTTGCATGGCAAGAATCTCTGAATCGTGGTGCAAAAGGACTTACTCCTCCAACAGAAATTCAAGATGAATTTGGTTCATTGAGATATGCAACTATTAGCACGTATGGAGATACCATACATAAGTTCATAGAACGGGATAACTACGATGGAATATATATGCCTGGATATCATAAATATACAAGAGATGTAGATACTGAATTTAAGGGAATCGAGCGAATCGATCATATTGTAGGTAATGTAAATTGGAATCAAATGGATCCAACAGTAAGTTTTTATCATGATGTATTTGGATTTAGTACGTTTATTGAATTTTCAGAGAATGATATAAATACCCAATATTCTGCACTTAAGTCTAAAGTTGTCCGAAATTATAATAATTTGGTAAAGATGCCAATAAATGAACCTGCATTAGGTAGAAAAATGTCTCAAATTGAGGAATATGTGAATTACTATCATTCTGCGGGTGTTCAACATATTGCTCTTCATACAAATGATATTTTAACTACAGTTAAAGAGATGAAATCCAAAGGAGTTGAATTTATTTCTGTTCCACAAACTTATTATTCTAATCTTAGTGATCGTGTAGGTGCTTTAGATGAAGATATCGAAAAATTAGCTGAACTAGGTATACTCGTTGATCGAGATGAAAATGGATATTTGCTACAGTTATTTACAAAACCCATTCAAGACCGCCCTACATTCTTTTTTGAAGTGATTCAACGGAAAGGATCTGAAGGATTCGGAAAAGGTAATTTTAAAGCATTATTCGAGTCAATAGAAAGAGAACAGGAAGAAAGAGGAAATCTGTAATATTTTAAAATATATTATTAATAATACCTATTCCCTTGGTTCTACCCTCTCTAAATACAATTCTTTGTCCAATTTGTATATATTCTGGCTTATACATGAATTTAAATCTTACATTCGCCCTGTCTCCGGTTCGTAATTGCTCTTGATTGATTTTTATCATTTTAGCGCTTTGACGGATAGATCTACAATGAATTACTGGTGTATAACCAATTCGGATGGTTGTAGAATGATATAAAACATATATTTCTGCTTCAAATTCAAATGCAGCACTTTTTTCGACCTGAGTTCCTAGTAAAACCATCCCTTTTCGGACTTGATCTCTTTTTACCTTGGCAATAGCAAAAGTCGCATTTTGACCTGCAACTACAATACTCGCATTCACTCTTTTGTAGTGAATAGATTTTATTCTGACCTCAATAAATGAACCATCATCAAATGGACCTAGCCAAAGTTTATCATTTGGTGAGGAACTTCCTGAATAAATCATACAGGCGACAACTGTACCGACTCCTGATACCATAAATATATCATCTATATATGCTCTGAATACACTTTCACGTTGTAATGATTTATTCTGAGGTGCTTTGATTAAATTTAAAAATTTAATTAAATTAGGCATGCCATCACCATTTACTGCACTAACTTGAAAAATTGGTACAATTGAGCTTTTTTCAATATTTAAAGCAGCAACTATCGGATCTTCCTTGTCTTTTACCATCAAAGGAACCTTTGAAACTCCTGGTATTTTTAATAGTTTTTTCAGTTCTTGTATTGTTCGAATTGTTCTTTCGTGTGGAGTTATATCTATCTTTGTTAGAACCACAAAAAATGGAATTTTCAGTGCTACTACTAATCCAAGATGTTCTTTTGTCATCTGAAGAACTCCTTGATTGGCTGAAACAATCAACATAGCATAATTTGGTAATAGTCCTGTTAAGCCGTAGATTGTGGTTTTCAAATATTTCTCATGTCCTGCGAGATCATGAAATGAAATTGTTTTAATGGATTGTTCTAGAAGTTCAATGTCAGTGGGCGGATGAATTTTATTGTGATTTACAATATTTTCATTTATATCAAAACCAATAACAGTAATTCCCACACTAGATGTTCTACCTGATTCCAGTTCATGAAGGTATCGGAACACAGAACTTCTAGCGCTTCCTCTACCATTATCTAGATCTCCCTTAAATAAAACGCCAATAAGTGTGGATTTTCCTGCATCAACATTACCGATTGAGGCAATTCTAATATCAACTGGAAGTTCATCTGGTTTTTTTTCTTGTCTAATTATTATTTCTGCAACTTCACCTTCTTCACCCTGCACTCTTCTTAAGATGGTAATTCGTGAATCTGCAATCACTGCAATTTTTTTCAAAGTAAGCATAGACTCATCTAAATCATCACTGGGGATTCCCTTTGGATTACCATCATCTGAAACACCCACGTAGTATAATGCTTCTCCTTGACCTTCATATAATCTGAATTTCATTTGTGATGCAAGCTCTTCTAAACGAGTATTATCATCCTTTTTACCAATTAATGAGTACTTATACTCAATATTTCCAAATTCTTTTTCTGCAGAGAGAAATTTCAAAACAAATCACTAACCAATGTTCTAACTGTTTCTATATAAACACAATAATTTATATTTCTTTATTGTTAGAGAAGAAAAATTGCCAATGATTAACGATCAATCATAAAATCTAAAGATGATGATGTACAGATAAATATGAAAGTGTCTCTTAGTTGTATAATTGTTGATGATTCGTTATTTGTTCAAAACTTACTTGAGGACATAATTAAAGAAGCAGGACATACGGTTATTTCATTTAGCTCTGGTAGTGAGTTAATTGAAAATATTGTAGATATTAATCCTCATCTAATTTTCTTGGATATTATTTTACCTGATATATCAAGTTTTGATATATTAAAAGAAATAAATACACTTAATCCTTCATCAAAGGTAATCATGTTATCGGGGTTATCCAAAAATGAGGCAATTTCTGCTTCAATGCGTGCTGGTGCTGTTGATTTTTTACGAAAACCATTTGATAGAGATGAAGTATTAGATTTGATTGACAAGATATCTGATACATTCGTTTCTCCAGGTATTGAGAAGCTATCTATAGTTGGATTATCCTGTCTATTAATAAGTGCCTTTTTTAGAGAATTATTAAATTACAATTCACCCCCTGTCAAAAAAATGATAAAAATTCAAATGAAATCTGTTTTTGAGCGATATCAACTCTCAGCTCAAGGGATTCTGATATTAAATGTGAATGATTTTACCTTAAAACCAGATCAAAAGATGTGGGGGACAATTGATGAACAAGAAGTACTAAAACTTATTACAAGTATTCCTCAATCATTAGAATCTGAACTTAAATTAATTTATTCTGATGATATAGTAAATTCAATATATAATGATGCAATTATAACTATTTCATCCAAGAAGAGATTCTCACATCTTGTAGAGGATATTGATCTCCCAAAAATTGGTTTACCTAAAGCAATATTTTCAGAAAATAATGTCCACTTACTTTCAAATACAGGTACAACGGTAGAGGAACTTGAAAATTCTATATTTATATCAGTAATTCATTTAGATGAGTATGGACCCGAAATAATCAGTACCATTGGTAATGATTTATTTGATGAAACTGATTTATTACGAAATGGGGTATTTTACTTTACGCTCCTTGGTTTTGACAAATCTTTTATTGAGGGATTGTACGGACCAATGCCGGTAACAACTTCTACTGATTTATCTGTATCATCACTAGTGTATTCACTTGAGAAATACTCTGAAGAACTTGGTGAAGACGAGGTAATATTGCTTTGCATTTATTATTTAGATGCTGCTGATAAAATTGTTTCTGATTATAATAAACTCAGTTTCCTTATTCGGACTCGAATGATTGCAGTTAATTCAACTGAGGAAATTGATAAAAATGTTCTAAAAAATCTACAAGAAGATCTAATTGATTACTTATTAAAAGGTTAGATCTAATTTATCTAATTTTGCAAGACTGTTTTCTAGTAAACCTAAAATAAGTTAGCATTTTCAGTAATAGATATGAAATTAATGGAAATTGTAAGAGTTTTTTCCAAATTCTTCCAAATGGTAATAAACTAGAAATCTCAATCATCCCACTTACACCAGTGTACCATTTTGAATTTTTTATAAAGTGAAAGCTGTACCAAAAATCATCTCCCATAATATTATATCCCTTTTCTTGCAATATTGGATGTCCCATCGCAATAGATCTAATATTTTTACGAAAAATATTTTCAATTGTTTTCGCGACTTTACTACAAAAACCACAATCATCATCATATAATACAAAATACATCTAATTCCATTGCTCCCTACAGTTTGGACATATGTTTTTTATCATTATCCATTTTAAAATATGATCCTCATGGGCTGGTGCGTCACAATTATTACACTGTATAATTGTTTCTAAAGCTATAATTTTACCCTTGCACACCATACATTTAGATATTTCAAATCCACATTTAATACAAAATCTATTTTGTTCTGGAAAAATTTGCTTACATTTTGGACAAATAAGATCTTTCTTTTTAAATCTATTTCTAACAAATAAAGATCTTTGATATGTTCTTTGATGGATGCTGTTTATTCTATCACTTACTACCTCTGTATTTTCTGAGATGAAGTATGTAATTGTTAATATTAAGAAAAATGAAGTAAAATATAAAAGAATCATATCTCCATGTAATAAGCCGTAAAATACGAATACTAGAGATCCGAAGAAGCTAATTATATATTTTCTTTGAATAAATAAATAAAATATTGAACTTATGAAAGAAATCATATGTGCGAAAAATTCTTTAATTAACTTTATCAAAGATACAAATAATTGGGGAATTGACTTTATTCTCCAAAATAGCCATTGAAAAATTATTGAAAAAATACCAACTAATGTTTCTATTCCTGCGAAGATAAAGTCTTTAAATTCAATTGATAATGGAGTAATAATAAAGCATACAATTATCAGATAATAGAAAGATAATTTTTTACCAGGCACGATTAATTGCAAGGGGTACAAAAATTCTGGCAGAGTTAGCGTCATTAGAAGATATATTGAAACAATAAATGCTATCAATATCCATGGTGATTTTAATATGCTCCTTGAGATTCTTCTCCATGCTAAATCGAATTTTATTTTTGTTTTCCGTAAAAATTCAACGAAACGGATATTTAGATCATAATATTCAGTAGTATAGCCTAATAATATCAATATTATTCCTGCAATAAATAGTATTATTTCAGTGTTTGAATCTTTAAATAAATTCCAAGCAAATCCAAGTATTGGTAGTGCAAATAATAAATAACCAACCCAAACTAAAATAGAACCAAAAGCAAACATTTCTGCACCAATTTTTTCTAATCGTCTTAACACAATTCCTGCTGTCCATAAAAGACCAGCAACAAAAATCAATGTTAATCCAATTTGTTGATCGTTTATTACAACTAATACCCCAATTACTGTCAAAATAATTGTTATAATATCTAATTTAGATCTTGGATTTTCAGACATCTATTTTACCTCCTGTTGAAAAGAAATAACTGATCTTTTCTTATATGTTTGCTGGAAGGTTAGTGATGAAATTCCAATTAACGATAAACCTACGATAAAAGATGCTAGTTTATTTGTCGTTAAATCATCAAAAATCAATTCAGCTATAAAATGTAATGATGGTAAAATCAATGAAATACCAATAAGTGCCAATGCAAATGCTACTAACCAAATGATTACGAGAATTAAATTATTGTAAAGGGATCTAAATATTGACTTTAGTATCTTATATCCAGTTAACATGATATTGTAAATCATGGAATAAATAAAGTTATACGCTCCTTTTAGTAGTCTAATAAACTGATATCTTCTATGAGGATATGCCAAGTTCCATAGACAAATTGATAAAACAAATATTGATATTCTTATTAAATCATTTCTGTCAAAGATGAAATTATAGAAAAAACTTAGGATTAATAATATCCAACTAATGAAGGATATAATATAACCAAAATTTCGAAATCTTGAAAAAAACATGAAAATATGATGGATGAAATGTGTGAATGATTGTAATATTAAGCCGATCATCACTGGTATTGAATTTTCCCATGAAAAACTTAAGAAAATTGAAGAAAGTATAATGAATACAAGTGAAAGGAGAGGATTTTCAATAAACATGGCTAAAATTAGAAAACTCACACCTGATAAACCAAATAGTCTAGTTACGTCTGTGAGATAGTTAATTAATTTATTTTTGATGGATATAATTGAATTTGGGAAAGTAAGTATAATCGCGACTATAAATAAAATAAATGAGATTAGATTATTACTATTCGTACTCAATGAATTGAATGGTTTGAAAAGCCAAATTCCAATTGAGGACAGATATGTTACTCCTTTAATAATACCATATGGATTTGATTTGACATAAATAAACAACTCATGCAAGCTGGAAATGATGTTATTCAAGAGTGACCTTGTAAATTTGATAAGGTTGATACTGAAGTTTTTAATTGGTAAAATTAGACTTGGTAATATTCCAAGTGTTATAAGAACACTAAATACAATTATATTGTAATTGTTCTTGCTATCAATTAGAATGAATGCAGGTATGGAAAGTATCAGAAGTAAAATTCTGAAAGCTAGAAATTTATTATTTAGAACCCAATTATAGAATTTATTTGAAGTTCTATATATCAAATTAAAGATTTCTCTTATAAGGTTATAAACTGCCAAAATCATGGATTTCAGGCTGGAAACAATCCATATCATGAATTTTTTTAGAAATTGAGAAATTCTAATAGCAAAACATATTATGGCTACTAGTAAATACAATTGATTTGATGTATAGATAAATAGGAGTACAAGTATTATACTGGAGATTAAAAATAGTTCTTTGACTGCTTGTATTGGATGATTGACGATCCATGTAATACTAGATTTTATTTTGTTACGTAAATAATTAATAACAATAATTAATCCAAGGTAAATATGATTTAAAAGGTTAGAAATATTAGCTATGAATTCTTTAATACTTATTCCCCAGATGAATATTGATACAAATAGTATAATCAAAGAGATTCTAAATATTGCATTATCAAATATTACAAACATTAATAAAATTAATATTGAACTAAAAATCACGAAAATCTTTTCATGTGTTTTGACTTCTTTTTTATATGCTGGATCACTCAGTGCTATTAATGATAACGAACATGTTGAATATAAAATGTAAATGTCTTGTTTTGTTAGCGAATATGCAATTGCTAAAACTATCGCAATGATAATTAATCCCCCTCGTAATTGGTTTTTTAATGTTATATTTTTAATAAAATATTGAAATGCTTCATCAAGCAGGAATAGTTTGAATATTATACCCGTAAAAATTAAGATTATTGACCAATACCATGGAATAATTGGTAGTTTAAAATTAGTTGAAAAATTAAATTGGATAGCAAGTTGATAGAGTGATATTATTCCTCCAAGAGTCACAAATGTATTGGCAATTGGTGTGTTGATTGCTAAAATAAGTGTTTTAACCTTTTGAATATAATATCCAATTATGATGATCCCAAGTATAATTAAAAAAAATAAGAGAAGTGAAAAATAGGTATTTTGAAATTGTATCCACAATATTGGGAATAATAATGAAGTAATTAGTAAAAATCCGCCAAATAAATCAATTCTTTTGATATTTTCAACTTCATTTTTCGCCATTATTATATAATCTTTATATTTTATTTAATATCATCTAATTGAGGCAATTCAAGTTGATATTTTTAAAAAAAAAATTTTTAAAAATCAAAAGGTTGTTAAAATAATAAAATAAAACAATACTAAGGAACTATCAATGGCTGAATCAATTCAACACAATTTAATGAAATTAGAAAAAATGATTACCATTTTAAATTCTGCTCTACCGATGGTAATTGCACAAAATCAGAATAAAGAGGGTATCGAACTTATTCTTCAAGCATCCGATTTAGTAAAAGAAATCGAATTTGATCCAAGTTTTGAAACTCTAGGAACAACAATTCGATTACTTTCTGCAGGTGGGTCTTCATTATTATCAACCGTTTATTATCAAGGATACATCTTAGATATTTTGGAAATGCTTAATGACATCTATAATGAGATTCAAACACATGGTATTCCCAAATCAACGAAAGCTCAAGAAATGGTTTATGCTGGTGAGTTCTTAATTCGGTTAGTAGGTCGATTAACAAATAGATACAAAATCAATGTAATATTTGAAAAGGAATATGAAGCAAAAGCAGTTCGTGCCTTTATGGTTTTGAATGAGTTAAAGCGAGTAGTCCGTTTTCTTAATATAAATCCCGATATTAGTATGAATTCAACTGCTAATTTGGAGAATGGTTTGGAAATCGATGCATTATCTCAAGAAAGTGCAGAAGAATTACATAAATTAGCAGGAAGTGTATTAGAGGTTGTAAATGTTCAAGTTTTTGTAGAAACAAAACCACAACCAGTGTTTATGTTAGACCCTCCAGATCACCCTGAATCATTTGATAGGAAGTTAAATACATATCTTGGCTAGTTTAATCAACATTTAACTCTTCTATGTGTTTATCTATAACTTCGATTATCGGGTATAAATTTTTATTGTTTTTAATGATTTCTTGATAAAGTGTTTTACTTTTCTTTAAATAAGCTAATCCCAACTGTTTTTCTCTTCTGCCTTCAAAAATCCCCAATAATTGCCATGTTTCTGCAAGGCCCTGTTTGTCATTTCCTTTCTCAAATATTTTTTCTGCCCGAATTAAGGCATCAATCGCTTCAGTAGGGCTATTTTGTAAATCAAATGCAATTGCTTGTTGTAGTAGCATTTTAGCCTCTGAAATTTTGTCTCCTTGTTTTCTGTAAATTTTCTTAGCATCATTTAATTGTGATAGGGCGATATTATAATTTCCAAGTTTAGTATTAATTGTTCCCAACATATCCAGTGAATTCGCTTTAAGGATAATCATTTTTTTCTCATCATATATTTTATACGCTCTCTCTCCAAATTTTCTTGCAGTTAATAAATCATCCTCATTTCTAGCGGTAATAAGACTAATTCGAGCTAATTCTATTAATGCTCTTGCTGCCCCAACCTCATCTCCTGTCGCGGTTTTTAATTCTAAACCTTCAATAAGTTTTTCTTTTCCTTCTGTAAATTTTCCAGACTTTAAGAGGCTTAACCCAATTTGTATCATTATTGTACTTTGTAGTTGTACTTCTTCTTTAAGTTTTGCTAATTCTAGTGCGTTTAAAAGCAGTTCTTCTGAATCATGCTTTTCTAGTTCATCATATAGGATCGCAAGTTGAAGCATAGATTCCGCCTCTCCTTTTTCGTTATTTAATTTGGAGAATTTCTGTCTTGCAGATTTGAAATAATTTTCTGCCTTAAATTTATCTGAATTAACAATGATTTTTCCTCTATCCAATTCAATTCTTGCTTGAAGGTATTTTCTTTCCGTTTTATTAACCTTCTTAATAAGTTTTTCAATTTTATCTAAACATTGTAAAGCCAGATTACCTTGATTTAATTCCTGATATATCTCTTTTAATCTATAGAGAGAATCAATCTGTTTGATATGTTTAGAGGCTTTGTTATAGCAATCTTGACTATTAATTAATAATTTAATTGCCTCCTCAATATTTCCCATATGAATTTCTATTTGGGATAAAGTGTAATCTATTTGGCCTTTGAATTCCAATAATTCATTGGTTTCTGGAAAACCATTGACAAAGTTACGACATTTGATAAATGATGCTTTTGCATTATTAATATTATTTAGGTGAATGTGAATTTGTCCTTCCAACCATAAGACTTGAGATAGTCGTAATTTAACCATAGTCTGTTTATTAATATCTTTTCTGAAATCTCTTATTTGTTTTTCAAGCTGTTTTATACAAGTTGTAATCTTAGTCTTAGCACCTTTAATATCTCCTTTTTTAAATAAATTCGATGCTTTAATACAAGGATCATTTTGTGACATAATTTTCAAACCTACGCTATCAAGTTTATTGATAAATAATTAGCTAACTCACTAATTATTAGAAATAAACCTCTATTGATTGTTTCTTGTGTCATAGAAGGTTGATCTTTTTTTGCTTGTTGAGGTAAGAGAGGTACATGAATGAAACCAGAGGGTATGTTTGGATGATCATATCTTGCATAATAAAATATTTGATTACAGCCGAATCTACCTGCATTTTCTGAGTATTTTACAGGTATTTTTTCTATATTTAGTCTTCTATTAAATAATTCTAAAGGTAGAATCGACGTTAACTTTTTTGGACCCCGTGTTACTAAGATTTCATTATTAACAATTGTACCACAATTATATGGAACCTTTGAAGTCGACTCATTATAAGCATTTTTTTCTAATCTGATTTCCTCCCCACCTGCTTGACCTGATAATAAAATTGCTACTGGTTTGAATTCCTTAATTAATTTACTCAGTTCATTTCTGATTTCATGGTATCTAAGGGGTATAACTTTCCCGATGACTCTGAATTGGTGATGATTACCTATTATACTTCCATCCATCTCCCTTACTGCTTCTTCTGTTGGATTAATATTTGAGTCACCAAATGGTTCGAAACCAGTGAATAATATATTCATAAGTATCTCATTAATATGTAATAGTTGAGTATTTGGTTAAAAACGGATTTAATTTGATTAATCAAATGAAAATTTCATCGATTTAAATGCTTTATTAATGGATTGTGAGATATTTTGTATTATCTTTTCAGGATTAAATACTTCACCATCAATTCTGATTTCACCATTTCCTAATTGTATATCTTGATCTCCATTGATATTCAATATTCCATCGTTTTTTGAAACCATGGTTAATTTATCATTTTTCTTATTAAGTACAAATATTCCATCTTCTGAACTAATCCAAATCGTCTGATTTTCCTCTTGCAATAGCATTGTATCTGAAGCAGTAGATAATAAAACTAAACTCGAAATATCCGTATCTGAATCTTTTAAGTTAACCTTCTTCCAATTATTACTTAATATTTTTTGTAATATCGCAGTAGGTTTCTCAATATCAAAGTCTGTTAAATCCTCTGGTATTATTGTTTTTAGTCTCAAATTTGTGTCTAAGATCAATGTATATTGTAATTCTTTTTTAATTGATTTTCCTTTCATTCCCTTAGTTGTGTGTACGGTCAAATCTGCCATAACCGTCATATATCCATTTACAAACCAACCAATAGGTGTGTTTGTTTGTTTTTCTTTAACTTGAAGAAATTCAACTTGATTTGCAATCATCTTAAAATTGTCGTCAAGCCAGTCTACTTCTTCTGCCATAAAACCTTTACCAGTAAGTATCAAGTCATCTATTTTAATATTCATCTTGTTCACCTAATTCCAGATTAATTATCTCCCTTAGAAGATAAATCCTCATCTTCTTCAACAACGTCAATATCCGCCTCATCTTCATCAAATGTGACATTTACAGCAATTTCTTCTGACTTTGTTTCATTTTCTAGTCTCCTAAATAAAATTTCAACTAATTTCAATGCCTCAACACCAAGTTGAGTAATCAAATATCTTCCTCTTGTCTGCTCTTGATAAACAAAATTTGTTTGTAATAGGATATCCATGTGATGTTTAAATGTACCTCCCTTCAAATCTGTTTTTTCTGATAATTCTCCTTGATATGCAGGTCCATTCTCGAGTGATTTTAGTAATTTTAATCTTCTACTATCTGATAGTGCAGATGCCAAAGCTGGACTGCTTTCAAAAAATTGTTCTAGTTCTTCCCCTTCTAATGGTCTGTATTCGACACTTTCAGTTTTATAGTGTTTGAATTTATTCTTAAACGTCCTGTGAATGTCTCTTTGTTCTCTGGTAAATTCTCTTGAGATTCTTCTTTTCTCTCTATCAAGGTCTCTTTTTACTCTTTCTGCTTCTCTTTTTATTCTATCTGCTTCCCTTGTTGCATCTTTGCCAAATCTGGAGAAATCTCTTGAAAATTGTCTCATATTTACAGCAAAATTATTTTTGATACCAGACATAACCGATGCCAAATATTGATTAATAGTAACATCGAGTGAATCTACATCAATATCTATATCATCAAATGTAGTACCAAAATCAAATTTAAAATTTCTACTAGTTCCTTCTGAGTCATCAAAATTATCCTCATCATTAATGTTATCTCTTTTATCTTTGAGTAGTTCTTTAATTTCTTTCATCTCTTCCTTAATCCGAGATAATTCTTCATCTATAGTTTCTTTATTTGTTTCTGTCATATAAATAACTCCTTTTATGAAATTCTTCCTGTGTACCTGGAGTACACAAATACAATATTCTCCAAATGTTTTTTCTCACCTTCTGTATTAACCAATGGGTTAGGAAGGACGATTTTTTCAGTTGGTTCACTATCAATTGCTAAGGGGATTTTTTCTACTTTATTCCCTGTCGTATTTCTTCCGGTTGGCC
>Ga0224506_10000880_pt1 | contig 22992 bp, 21 predicted proteins | sample SF_Jan12_sed_USG_2_FD_169108 | JGI IMG/M metagenome (GOLD analysis project Ga0224506, IMG submission 169108) | Sediment microbial communities from San Francisco Bay, California, United States - SF_Jan12_sed_USGS_8_1 | ecosystem: Environmental > Aquatic > Marine > Sediment | place: USA... | reverse complement strand
AAGTGACCAGGAGAAAGCCGTGGCTCTTGCAAATACTCCGCTATTATAATTTCCGAGCCAGCCTGTACCAGCGGCAAGATACTCTTTTCCTCTTTCGGTAAAACCTGAATCTGTGCGTCTCCAAATGCCCGTAATATTGGCTTCAGTTACCGTTACATTAGCACCGGCTTCTTCCTCAGGCTCACAAGAAAACAATAGCGCCGAAAAAAACACCAAACAAAATATAGTTAAGAGAGAATAATTTTTATAATAATATTTCATAATACAATCCTATAGTTTATTGCACTCACGCTTTTATTATTTTGAGAATTATGTAACGACTGTAAACCTTAACAAGTGTTAATCTTCTCGTTAATCATTCTATAAGACTGTCAATTATGCTTTAACAAATACTCGCCAATAAAAACAAACAACAGTCCTGCACTATTCAAATTGACACATATGACCACCAAAGCCCACTCATGCGAGTGTTTGCTAAAACAAATAACTAAAAACTGCATGACTCTCATACTATAAACAATGGCAGTTTTCTGTATTATAAAAACAGATTTTTCTAATGTATGAAACTACCCTGATACAGAGTATTTAGTTTATTTCTATTTCATTCATGCCTATACTTCACCGACTTTCTATTAAACAAAAGGACATTGTTAATGCCAAACGTTGATCAAATGATAAATGACATACTTCGTCGTGAAGGAGGATTTGTAGATCATGCTGATGATAAAGGCGGGCCCACCAAATACGGCATCACTATTAAGACCCTGTCCGCGTACCTGGGTCATGCTGCTTTAAGCAGTGAAGTAGAAGCGTTAACAGAAGAAGTCGCAAGAGACATCTACGAACGCAACTATTATATAGCCCCCCGAATTGACCGTTTACCTGAGACTATACAGCCCTTTGTTTTTGACTGCGCCATCAACCACGGACCTCGCAGGGCCATTAAGTTTTTACAGTCTGTTTGCAATCAGGCAGGTTATAAACCGGCTTTATCTGAAGACGGCACCCTGGGGCCGAACACGCTTAAGGCCGTCGACTCGACGCTTGCTAAAATGGGAAATGTTTTCCTTCAGGCACTTTATGAAGAGCGACGGAACTTTTACCTCACCATTGTACAAAACGAGCCTTCACAAAAGGTTTTCCTTAACGGCTGGATGAATCGTGTTAATGAATTTGAATCGGAGATAGCATAATGGCCTGGTATAACTTAATTGAGAATATATTTAAAAGCGGAAAAAATATAGCAGAAGTCTTTACAGAAAATTCTGAACAAAAATCCGTTCGTAAACACAAAGAGTCTATGGCTGATATAGACAGAGACGTGGCGACCCTTAATCAATTTGCCGCTGAATTTCACAAGCGAGAAAACAGAAATATCTTTGACTCTGTTGCTGATGCTCTTAACAGACTTATTCGGCCTTCAATTACTATTGCTGTTTTAAGTCTTTTTGTTATTGCTCCCTACAACCCTGAACGTTTTATGTTAATTGCACAAGCATATGAACTCGTACCTTCAGGCTACTGGGCTCTGCTTAGTGTCATCGTTGGCTTTTATTTCGGCGGAAGAATGCAGTTAAAAGCCCAGGACATGACCTTGAAGAAAGCCGCTGTTGAGAGCTTTAAAGACCTTGTAAAGTCAAAAAAAGAGTTCCGTAAACTGAATGACGAAGACGAATCCGTGCAGTCAAAAATATACGATACGGCAACCCAGGATAAATCCAAAAAAATCAAAAACAAAGTCATTGATAAATGGCTGGAAAATGAAGAGGACCAGGACGACTAAGTCAACACGGACTTTCAGCCACTATAATCCGTAAAGAGTCTTTGTTATCGCTTAACAAAGGCTCTTTATCTCAAATAGCAAACGCTGGTTGTGTTTAGCAGGCTTTTTGTTTTCGGCAATTAACATCCCATACACTGGCACTGCCGGCTTATCTATTCGCATACACGGCTAGCTTCTGGTGCTGTTTGCTGACTATGGCCTTCTGCTGAATCTGATGGCTGCACAATTGACATAATCGTCGGCCGTATATGCAAAACCTCTGTTTGCAATCTAAACGCAAGGCAGGTTTTGCAGCGATGAAGAATCCGCAGCATTTAGCTGGAATCTTCACACAATTTAGCTTAAATTATATAACTGCGTTATGATTTCGTCACCAAGCAACCTAAAGAAGGAGTTTTATGATGGCTAAAGCAAAATCGAGCACTAAAAAGAAAGCGAGTGCTACCAAGTCGCGCTCAGTTTCTAAAAAAAAGGCATTATCTCATCGCGACACCGCAGCTAAAACACGAAGCAACTTAACTCAAAAACTTAAAGCTGACCTGGCCGCATCAAAGGCAGCAATGCAATCATTCAAGGCAGCCGCTAAGGATGAAATACAACTTGCAAAAGCCGCTGCAAAAGCTGAAATCGACGTTCTGAAGGACGAGCTAAAACTGGCCTTAAAACGGGAAAAAGAGCTGGTCAAAATCAGTGAAACTAAAATCAAAATGATGGTTTTGGCGGGCGAAAAATGGGAAAAACAGCAAATGGATAAAATCAGAAAACTAGTCGGAAAGAAAAAAAAGCGCTAACACTCGGATCTCTTGTACTGGAGCGCTATTTTAGCGGACTCAATCGCTACAATACGCCAATACACACTGATCTTTATCAGCACCTGATCGACTCTTCAACTAAAAAGCATTCACCTCTTGCGGGGCGAATGTTTTTTTATTTGTATAGAATGGTCAGCCACAGCATCTTGCAGCCTGCCTTATTAAGCCTTTTTCGTCATTGAAAAATGTTTTCAGCTATGCGTTATGCAGTGCCATGATTCATGCTTTTAGTTCACGACTTTCTCAAAATGCTGCCTTTAAATTCTCCGTGTTGCTTGCCGGCCTGGAGCATTAGTTGATTCAATATCAGTGCCATCGCTTTGCCAACATCAATTGCACCAATGCGTTGCAGCGGCACTATAATTCAACTTTTCGTGCCCTTTTTTTGTGCGCCGCAACTTTGATCAGACACTCAGAGACCGTTAAAAGCTATCTGCCGCTAGCTCTGCTAGATTTGGCATATAGCTTGCTCAGGTGATTAAGAATAGTTCGCCAGACAACAATACCGGGAGATATCAATGTCTGATTCAAACACCTCGATGAATTTATTTTCATTCTCTGGAAAAATGAAAATTCTACATTTATCATGGATTGCCTTTTTTATTAGTTTTTTTGTCTGGTTCAATCATGCGCCGCTTCTGGGCATGATGCGTGAATCCATGGGATTAACAGACCAGCAGATTAAAACCTTGTTAATACTCAATGTTGCGCTGACCATTCCTGCCCGTATCATCATTGGAATGCTGGTCGATGCATTTGGCCCACGCCGTATTTATTCCATGCTGCTGTTTGTCTCTTCATTCCTCTGTTTTGGTTTTGCCATGGCTGAGGACTACGAACAGCTGGCCCTGATGCGTTTCTTGCTTGGTTTTGTTGGTGCCGGCTTTGTGATCGGTATTCGCATGATTGGCGAGTGGTTCCCTGCCAGGCAGACCGGTCTGGCACAGGGTATTTATGGCGGCTGGGGCAATTTTGGTTCTGCTGGAGCGGCCGTCATTTTACCTACGGTTGCGTTAATGTTTGGTGGCGATGACGGCTGGCGCTGGGCGATTGCCTCTACGGGTGCTGTTGCTTTAATTTATTCAGCTGTCTATTACTTTAGCGTCACTGACACGCCAAAAGGCTCTACATATTTTAAACCCAAGAAAAATGGCGCTCTTGAAATCACCAGTGTTTTTGATTTCTTTTTATACCTGTTAATGAACATTCCTTTGTTTGCTGCGCTGGCCGTATTAACATGGAAGCTCGGTCCGCAGAATTTAGACATGTTAAGTCGCGGCGTGAGTTCAATGATTTACATTATTCTCAGCATTTTATATGTCTTCCAGTCGATACGAATCTATCAGGTCAACAAACATATCTTTAGCGAACCTGTGGCTGATTTTGAGCGTTACAAGTTCAAACAGGTCGCGCTCCTTGACCTGGCCTATATGGTGACTTTTGGCTCTGAGTTGGCTGTGGTCTCGATACTGCCTTTATATTTTATGGATACTTTTCATTTAAGCGCTATACAGGCCGGTCTTATCGCCTCCGTGTTTGCAGGTCTGAACCTGATTATGCGCCCGGCAGGCGGATGGATTAGTGACCGCTTCGGCCGGAAATCATCACTTGCTGTACTAATGCTGGGTACTGCAGCCGGCTATTACCTTTTAAGTTTAATTACCAGCGAATGGAGCATCAGCCTTGCGGTCACCGCGGTTATCTTTAGTTCATTATTTGTTAATGCGGGTAATGGCGCTGTGTTTGCGATTATTCCGCTGGTTAAACGTCGCCTCACCGGACAGATAGCAGGCATGGCCGGGGCCTATGGCAATGTCGGTGGCGTTACTTTTCTCACCATTCTTTCATTCGTTGCCACGGATATTTTCTTTGTGGTTATTGCAGTTTTTGCCATCGTCACTTTTGTCTTTATCGCTCTGTTTCTTGAAAACCCGAAAGAACAAATGGCCGAAGTACTGCCTGATGGCACGGTACAAATGATTGAAGTGCAATAAGCAAACCGGGCTTAATCGCGATGCAATTATATTAATTATTAAATTAATTGTATGATTAAGCCTGCTGTTTTTACCTCTACTAAAGTTTTCCTCCGGGCGACTAAAATCTATGTCAGCATGCATAACCATTAAATCAGGTGACTACACTAGCGCCGGTATCAAGCCCAATAATGAAGATAACTTCGGCGTACATATTCCTGCTGCGCCGCTTCTAACCACCAAGGGCGTCTGTGCTGCCATTGCTGATGGCATGAGTGGCAGCGATGCCGGTAAAGAAGCGAGTGAAGCCTGTATTAGTGGTTTTTTAAGGGATTATTACAGCACACCTGAGAGCTGGACTGTGAAAACTTCTGCCCAGAAAGTGTTAGGCTCGCTCAATATCTGGCTGCACAGTCAGGGGCATAGAGAATACAACAGCCATAAAGGCATGGTCAGCACCTTCAGTGCTATCGTCTTTAAATCCAATACCGGTTATATTTTTCATGTCGGTGATACTAGAATCTATCGTTTACGAAACAATAAACTCAAATTATTAACAAAAGATCACCGGCTTGATATCAGTGATAAAAAAAGCTACCTGACACGGGCCATGGGTATCGACAACCATATTGATATCGACTATAAACCGGTTACACTCGAAGCCGGTGATCTGTTTATGCTGTCAACCGATGGTGTGCATGAGTTCATTACCGGCGACGCGATTCATACAACATTATGCCTCGACAAGAGCCTTGATCAGCGCGCCCAGCTGATTGTCGAACAGGCCCTGGAAAACAGCAGCAACGACAACCTCACCTGCCTGCTTTTACAAATAGAGACTTTACCTTCTGAAAACGAAGATGAGTTTTATAAAAAGCTAACCGCACTGCCATTTCCGCCGCCGCTGGCGCCGGGAATGACACTGGATGGTTATAAAATTATCCGTCATTTGTTTTCTAACAAACGCACAGAACTTTACCTCGCCCATGACCGCGATCTCGACAGTCATGTGGTGATCAAGGCGCCTTCTGTTAACTACATGGACGACCCGCAATATATCAACAGTTTTTTACTGGAAGAATGGGCAGGCCGTCGTATTACTAACAACCATGTTTTAAATGTACTTGACCCGCCGCGCAAACGCACCGCGCTTTATTACATTACTGAATATTTACAGGGCTCCACTTTACGCCAGTGGATGGATGACAACCCCCGGCCTCCGTTAAGCACTGTCAGAAACTTTGTACGCCAGATAGCACAGGGGCTGCGCGCTTTTCATCGTCAGCAAATGATTCATCAGGATCTGAAACCTGAGAACATTATTATCGACAAACACGGCACCTTAAAGATCATCGACTTTGGCTCAACCAAGATACCGGGGATAGAGGAAATCCATATTCCGATTCAATCACACCGGCATCAGGGAACCGAAGACTATACCGCTGCTGAATTTCATTTAGGCCAACGTGCGACCAACCGCACGGACATATATTCTCTGGGTGTTATAACCTACGAACTACTCACAGGTCGCATCCCCTATGCTAAAGCCCTGAGCGCTAAGAACTTATACAAATTAAACTATGTGCCCGTTAAACAATATGTCCCTGATCTGCCTTACTGGGTCGACAAGGCAATTCAGAAAGCGGTCAGTATAAAACCGGAGCAGCGTTTTGAGACCCTGTCTGAGTATGTTTATGCTTTAAACAAGCCTGATTCAAAGCTCATTTCTCACGAATATGTGCCGCTGATTAAATCAAACCCAGTGAAAGTCTGGCAATCACTTTTTGTGATCTTATTAATAACCAATCTGCTGACATTGTACTGGTTATTTAAAGCCTGACGGGCTGATTATGTTCTTCACTATTGACCAGGCTAGACGGTCATCTGGCTGGCTATTTTTTTTTGCCGTTAAAGAGAGACTGCAAGACCAAAAAGACGCCGCCTGCTATCGCACCATATAGATGCGATTCAACCAGCACCACGCCATTGACCATTGCTGCCGAGCCCGGCACCGCGCCAACAAGCTGTTCCCAGCTTAGCTTTACAACAAAGGCAGCCAGCAATAACCAGCCCGATACCGGAAAGTGTTTTATCTCCTTCACTGCACCGACAATAAACAGACCATGCAGCACGCCAGATAGCCCGACGTATGTTTTCACTGCCGGGTTTAAAACGTACAGGCCGACACTGACAAACAGACAGGACATCAGTATTAACATGACCCACTGGGACAGCGAAATATGCCTGGAAAAAAACAACATCACCAGACAAACAGACGACATATTCAGCAATAAATGTGGCGTGTTGAGGTGCACAAAATTTGCCGTGATCAAACGGAACCACTGGCCGGACTCAATTAATGAGCGGTCATAACGCAATAAGGTTTTCAAATCACTAAACTCTAATACTGAGCATACGATAATTATCAGCAGGAAAAATGCAAATTGCCAATGCAGTACCATTGAGATTATCTTTGAAAGATTAATTTTTAACACATCGTCTCCGTTTTATTATTGCCATAAGCTCTATCAACTCAGACCGAACCTTACTATCTCGTATACAACATGTCGAGATGCCAGCTCATTCCGGCCGTTAATAGCCTGCCCCGTGCCATTATTTGTCCACTCTTAGACCTTTTCTTCACTAAAGGCGTTTAATTAAGATGATAGAAGATGAGTACCGTTTTTTTTGCTAATATGGTGCTTTATCGCTCAATACAGCTACAACGGGATTTATTCGCATGAAAATAGTTAGCAATAAACAGCAGGGTTTTACTCTGATCGAAGTCATGGTGGTCGTCGTGATATTAGGCATTCTGGCGGCAGTGGTTGTGCCCCGTATTATGGACAACCCGGACAAAGCGCGTATTACCAAAGCAAAACAGGACATTCGCGCGCTAGAAAGCGCCTTAAATCTGTATCGGCTGGACAACTATAAATACCCAACGACAGATCAGGGCCTTGAAGCGCTCATTACGCCACCGGGTGATCTGGCTACCAGCAGCAATTACAAACAGGGCGGTTACATACGCAAGCTGCCTGCCGACCCATGGGGCTCTACTTATCTTTACCTCAGCCCCGGTGAACACGGCGAGCTGGATATTTATTCTCTCGGCGCTGATGGCGCACCCGGTGGTACAGGTGTTTCGGCCGATATTGGAAACTGGAATATTCAGTAATGCCGCAAAGCTTAAGACCTTTGCACGTTAATGTTTTAAAGCCGAATTCAGGTTTTACACTGATTGAGTTACTTGTTGTTATCGTGCTTATCTCCATCATTGTTTCGATGGCGACGCTTGCCATCACAAGCGGCACACCAAAAGAACGTTTAAAGAAAGAAGCTGGACGTTTTGCCGCCTTGTTACAACTGGCACAGGATGACTCATTGCTCAATGGTACCGAGTTTGGTATCAGGCTGGCTGATAACAGTTATCAGTTTGTCACCCTGACCGAGCAGGGCTGGCAGGCTGTGACTAACAATAACAGTTTGCGGCTACGACAATTGCCCGCTGATATGTTACTGGAACTAGAACTGGATTTTCAGCCGGCCAGCCTTGAGAGCAGCGTCTCTAAAATTGGAGAGGTGTCGAAAGTAGGCAATGTTGAAAAATTTGAAGATGATAAAGAAAAAAAACATGAACCACAGATTTATCTCTTATCCTCCGGCGAAATTGCACCGAGCTTTATGCTGAACTTTTTAATTACAGACACTGACGCTAGTTTTTCAGTTCAGGGCACCGAAGATGGCTCACTTAAAATCCAATATCATTCACTGTAAACAATGCCGGGCGTTTACTCTGCTTGAAGTGCTGGTGGCTTTAACCATTATCGCTATCACTCTGGGCACCATTATTAAAACCAGTTCCGACCAGGCCGCCAACACCACCTATCTTAAACAGAAAACGATCGGTCACTGGGTAGCCGTTAATGCCCTCAATCAGCTATTGCTCGAAAATGAATGGCCCGCATTGGGTAAAAGCACAGACAGTACTGAAATGGCCAATCATGAATGGCACTGGCAGCGCGAAGTCATAAAAACGCCCTCCGATTACACCCGCAAAGTGCTTTTCAAGGTTTTTAATGATGATGATCTGCAGCATAAGGTCAGTCATCTCAGCGGTTATATCACGCACCCTGACTATTTAACCAGTCCCGCCAGTAGCACCAAATGATCAGTAACAGAACACAGGGTTTCACATTGCTCGAACTACTGATTGCCATGTCAATCTTCAGTCTTATTTCTATCATGGCGTTTTCCGGTTTACGCAGTGTCCTCTTCAATAAGGAGATCGTTGATATTGAGCTGCAGCGCCTTAGTGAGATTCAGCGCAGCATACTCAATCTGACACGCGATATTGAGCAGTCGGTTGACCGCCCCATCAGGGATGAGCTGGGCACAACCCGCCCCGCCCTTAGCGGCGGCCAGAATGTCGACAGCACGCTTCTGGAATTTACCCGTAACGGCTGGCGTAACCCTGCCAGACAAAGCCGAAGCCAGTTACAGCGTGTTGCTTATAGCTTTGAAGACAATCAGCTTATCCGCCAATACTGGTACCATCTCGATCACCTGCAAGACTCGCAACCTGTGCGCCGGGTTTTATTAACCGGTGTTGAAAATATTGAAGTCCGTTACCTCGACAGGGAATGGAGCAGCAGCTGGCCAAGCCTGACTCAGCAAGCCGCTTCACCTGCTCTGCCGCGTGCCATTGAGATCACATTTGAATTAAAAGGCTGGGGCAAAATTAGCCGGCTGTTCAGGATCAGGACATGAACTATTCTCAGCAAACTGGCATCGCGCTGATCACGGCTTTGCTCATCGTCGCACTGGCCAGCACTGCTGCGGTTTCTATCACCGCTCAGCTGCAGCTGGAAATCCGCCGTAATAGCAATATCCTGCATCATGATCAGGCCTACATCTATGCACTGGCGGCAGAATCCTTTGCTCGCTATGGCCTGAAGCTGGATCACGACAATAACAAAACCGATCATCTGGATGAGTTGTGGCATACCATCCCGGTAGCCGAAGAAGTTGAAGGCGGCACGCTGTTAGCCACGCTTGAAGACAGACAGGGGTTGTTTAATTTAAACAACCTGGCGAACAAAAAAGCCGTCGATAAGGAACGCTTTACGCGCCTTCTCAGTGCTCTTGATCTTAGTACTGAAGACAGTCAGCAAATCACAGCGGCGCTTATCGACTGGATGGATCCTGACCAGATCAGTGAACTGGCCTACGGCGCCGAAGATGATTATTACCAGGGTCTGGCCGAACCTCAAAAACCCTATCTGGCGGCCAACCGTTTAATCAGCCACCTCTCAGAGCTCAGACTCATTAAAGGCTTTAGTAACGAGATATTGCAGAAACTTCGCATCACTACTGCGATTGATACAGAGACGGGCGAGCCGCTGCCCGCGATATTTTCTGCACTGCCAGAATATACTGCAATTAATATCAACACGGCTCCGGCTGAGGTGATAAAATCGCTGGATAATAAAATTACAGATGAAATAGTACAAAAAATCATTAACAAAAGACAAGGTGATGTAGCAGAAGGTGGCAGCGCCAGCCCTTTCAGCTCGACAGCCGACTTTACTAAATACCTGCAAAGTCTTTCTTTGACGAATGTCAGTACCGAATCACTTACTGTTTCTACCCATTACTTTTCACTCAACGCGAAAACCACTATCGGTCAGTCATCAATGCATCTATACAGTTTATTACACAGAAGCGACACGGGCATCTGCGATGTTATCAGTCGTAGTCAGGGAGCTAACTAATGGCTGAGCAACTCATCATCTATCTTAAAGACAGCCATAGCCTCGATGCTGAATGGGTTTTTTGCCATAGCAATGGCGAGCTAAAAACACCTGTCGATACCGGCTCTATTGCTGAGCTGGCTGATAAAAATAAAAACGCCATTGCCGAAGCCGTGGAAATATTTTGCATTATCAATGCCGAGCTGATGCATTTCAGTTACCAAAGTATCCCCGCTAACAATATGCAGCGTGCCTTACAGGCGATTCCTTTCGTGCTTGAAGAACAGTTAGCCGAAGACATCGAGCTGATGCATTTTGCCACCAGCAAAGCCGAACAAAACATTTACCCCGTAGCGGCAATCAGGCACGAATGTTTGCAGCAAATTCTGTCAAGCCTCGAGCAATATGCGATACACCCTGATTATATTTATCCCGATGTATTATGTTTGCCACGGGCAGAAAACAGCTGGGTATTTTTTAACAGTGATGACAGAACCAGTATTAATCAGGGTAGCAACACCATTATCCATTCAGACCAGCAGATGCTGCCGCTCATTCTTCAGACACTATTACAACAGGCAGGTGATAAGCTGCCGGATTCTTTTGAAGTCTGGTCATCCGAGACGGCAGCCAGTCAAGCAGACTTTGCCGTTCCTGAGTCGCTGCAAGTAAACAGACACGAATACACTTCTGCTGTCAGCCTGTTTTCTACAAACCTTAACAACAAGAAACTGGTGAATTTATTACAGGGCCGCTATCAGGTCGTTAAAGACACACGCCAGTGGTGGAAACCCTGGCTGCTTGCCGCTTCACTTGCTGCCGTCCTGCTCTGTCTGGAGCTGGTATCCGGCATTATCAGTCTCAATAAAATCAGCAATGAAAACACTCTTCTCTCGGCAGAGATCAACCGTATCTACAAGCAGAGCTTTCCTGCCAGCAAAAGAATTGTCAATGCCCGGGTGCAAATGGAAAGCAAACTTAAGTCGCTGCAAAAAACCAGCGGCACAGCCAGTAGCGGCTTTATTGATATACTTGCCGATATTGCACCCGTCATCCAGCAAAAATCCAATATCAAAATAAAAGATATCAGTTACCGTAACCGCAAATTTGAAATACAGGTCACCACCGACCAGCTTTCACATGCCGAAAGCCTGCTGCAGGACTTTAACAAACTGCAAAGCGTTAAAGCAGAATTGATATCTTCAACTTCGGAATCCAAACGCGTTAATGCCAGAATAAAACTGGAGCCACTCTAGATGAATGACTATATTCTCAAATTCAAGCGACTGCATAAACGCGAACAAAATTTACTCCTCGGTAGCGCGGCATTTCTGCTACTGGTGATTCTTTATTTAACCATCTGGGAGCCTGTTTTCAGTTCGCTCGAGAATGAAATAACAAAGAACCAGAGCCAGAAAACTATTCTTGCCTGGATGCAGGATGCTGAAAAACAGGTACAAGCCATTCGCTCAACCAATAACATTGTCTCAGCCGACATCGCCAGCCAGTCAATCAGTTCTCTGGTTGAAAAAAGCGCCGTCAGCTCCGGTATCCGCTCAGCCATTAATAAAATCAAATCCGATAAAAAACAGGCGATTAAAGTCCAGTTTAATGCCGTAGAGTTTGACCGCCTGGCGCAATGGCTAGGTAAGCTACAATATGACTACGCGATCACACCAAAACTGATTACGATCAGCCATTCTGACAAGCCCGGTCTGGTCAGTTGCCAGGTCACCTTAGAAAAGTCTTCATCATGAGAAGCAGAAACCTTGTCATCTTTGCAGTCAGTAGTTATCTTTTTTTTCTTTTGCTGCTGCTGCCCGCCTCTCATCTATTCACTTTGTTTTCCCCGCCTGCCAGCGTGCTAAAGCTGAGCGGTATATCCGGCTCTGTCTGGTCGGGCTCCGTTGATAAGGTGACAATAAAAAATTATTCCCTTGATTCATTAGCCTGGTCGCTCAATCCGCTGTTATTACTCGCTGGCAATATCGGGCTCGACCTGCAGTCACGATTTGCAGGGCAATCATTGAATACTGAGCTTGATTATTCGCTGTTTTCAAAAAAAGTATTGCTTAAACAGTTAAACAGCAATATCAATGCCTCTGAACTTCAAAAACAGTTGAAGCTGCCATTTGGAGAACTGGTTGGCACTATTCAGCTCGATATCGACAGGCTTGAAATTAAACCCGGTCAGCTGCCCGATGTCAGTGGCCAGCTTAGCTGGAAGCAGGCACAGATTAAACTCTATAGCACGATCTCTATGGGTCATATCAGTCTTATAATAGCCTCGGCTGATAACGGAGAGCTAAGCGGACAGCTATCAAATAGCGGCGGCGAGGTGAGTATTAGCGGTGATATAAAAGTCAACGCCAATAAAAGCTACAACCTTAATATTAAACTCAAACCACGCAGCAATGCTTCCAAAGATCTTCTGAATATACTCAGCCTGGTTGCACCGCGGAAAATTAATGCCGAGCACATTATCCAGCGATCCGGTCGTTTAAGCGAGCTGGGTTTTTAAAACATGAGCGCCGCTATCAAGCACTAAGAAAACAACATATAATATGCCTCGTCGTATTATTATATGTTCAGATTATGGCCAAGAAAAAAACACACACAGCAATAACCGTGACTACCGAAAACAAATGTGATCTCTGCACCGGTTCTCTGTGCTGCACCTACATTACCGAAGAAATCGCTTTGCCCAGAAGCAAGTCAGACTTCAATCACTTGCTCTGGCAGGTATCACACGACAATGTAGAACTCTATAAAGACAGTGATGGCTGGACCTTGCTGTTCAAAACGCTTTGCAGCCATCTGCAAATTGACGGCCGCTGTGGCATTTACGAGATCCGCCCGGAAATATGCAAGCAATACACTAATAATTACTGTGAATATGACTCATCGCCGGAAGACGGCTGGGAATTGTATTTTAAAAGCCATGAAGATCTGTACACATACGTGACTAAGCGCTTTAAACACTGGCCTTAGCTGACGAGTTTGTTGCCAACATTCGGCTAAACCAGCAGTCTGTCAATCGACCTTACCAGCTTATCCAGATCGATGGGTTTGGTTATATAAGAATCAAAGCCTGCATCCATACCCCGTTCTATCTCATCGAGCATGGCATTTGCTGTGACAGCAATAACAGGAATGCCGTCATAGTCAGTATTTTGTCTGATTATCTCCAGCACTTCATAACCGCCGATTCCCGGAAGATTTATATCCAGAAGAATGATCTCGGGCTTTCTTTCTTCCAGCTTAGCAAAGCCTTCAGTCGCATCCTTGGCGCTCAGTAACTTGTAATTTGTTGTCTTTGCAATCCACTTTTCAACTACTTTTAAATTGGTTATATTATCTTCGATATACAATATATATTTTTCAGAATCGTTTTCACTTTCTAAACCATTAATATTTTCGTTCTGAATATCCACGATATCACTTACTCCGTTTGTCTCGTTAGAATCAATTTTTAACTCAAACCAAAATTTACAGCCCTTTGTTTCTTCGCTCTCTACACCTATGTTTCCGTTCATCAGCTTGACTAGCCGCTTACAGGCAACCAGCCCTATGCCCGTGCCTTCAATATCAGAGCAGCTGGCATCCAGTCGCTCAAAAGGTATAAATAAACGTGAAAGACTGGCTTCAGACAAGCCCGGGCCGTCATCGACAATCACGACCCTTAGCCAGTCAGCAGGCAGCTTTTCGTAGACAATCTTTATATGGCCATTTCTGCTGATATATTTAATTGCATTTGATATCAGGTTATAAAAAACTTGCTGCAATCGAAGCGGATCAGCAACCAGCTGGTAGTCTGATTTCTGTTTTTCTATGCTGATGTTTTTTTCATTTGCCAGCAGCCGTAATTTATCAATGCTCTCGTTTAAAACATCATCGACACTAACACTCTGCAATGAGAGTCGGTAACTGCCTGTTTCAATTCTTACCAGATCAAGAATCTCAGTAATCAGGCTTAATAAGTGCTTACCACTGGCCTTGATTTCTTTTATTAACTCCAGATGAGTTTCATTCAATTGCTCTGAATCCAGCTCCAGAATTTGAGTGAAACCAAGTATTGAATTTAACGGCGTTCTTAACTCATGGCTCATACTGGAGAGGAACTCTGACTTTACCTGGTTCGCCTTTTCCGCTTCTTCTTTCGCATCTCTGAGCTTGTTTTCTACCGATATGGTTTCACTTAAATCACGAACAATACCGGTGAAAATCTTCTCATCGCCAACATCGATTTCACTGACCGCTAACTCCATTGCAAAGGTTTGCAGGTTTGCTCTCAAACCGCTTACATAACTTCTGGAGCCGATTGCATTCTTTTTGCCTGTACTCATATAATGCTGCAGGTATTCATCATGCTCTGCCCGGTATGGATCCGGCATCAGCATTTTGATGTTTTGACCTGTCACCTGCTCTGCCTGGTAACCGAACATGCCAACAGCCGCGGCATTGAATGACTGTATTATGCCTTTTGTATCGATAGTAATGATCGCATCGGCAGCCGTGTCCAGCACTGATTTCAGTATTTCCCTTTTATTGCTTAATTCTGTTGTTCGTTCACTGACCCTATTTTCAAGCTCCCGGTTCATATCAATCAAACGCGCTTCCATTTCATCTCTTTGCAGCGACTTGACTTTAAAAACCCTGATCGATTCTGCCATTTCACCTATTTCGTTTTCCAGGCCTTCACCATAAACGTCGACAGAGTAATCGCCTTGTGACAAGGCCGTCATCGCGCTGGTTAACTTGCTGATTGGCTGAATCATTTTAATTCTTAAAACCCAGAATGAAACGATCACCATCAATAGCATTAACACCAGTACCAGTATGGAACTGAGCTTATTGATCAGGATAACCAGATCGAGTCTATCCGCAAGCTCGCGCGCGCTGTTTTCATTTTGCAGATAGCTTGCTTGTGTCAGCATAGCCAGCCCGTCTATAACCGGCCTGTCATTTACCCTGACTTTCATGTCTATATCGCGTGGCTTTACGCCCTGTGAATGCAGGTTTTTTATCACAATGGTATTATCTGTATAATTACTGGCTGTATTTTTTATCGCGTCGAGTGCTTTTTTTTCATCTTCGGTATGATCAAGTTGCCTATATTTTTTTATCGTCACATTGATTCGCATTGCAGCTGCAATAGTGGCGTCAAAATAGGATTTGTCCGCTCTTATTAGGTAATTCTTAAACTGGTGTATTAGACCGCCGTAGCCTAGTGATTTTTTTAGTTCCTGAATAAGCATAAGCTTGTTTTCATGACTATTTGTTTTATATTTGTTTTCAGCAATGACGGCAGCAAGAGAGCTCATGCCACGAATAGCCTCTTCATCCCCAACCTTTGCGGCTTTATCTAATGCCGGAATACTGTATTTTTTTTCTGCCATCATGCTGTCGATCTTATCCGCCGCCAGCCTGTATGCAATGATGGTCTTTTCTATATCGTTTACTGCCTGCTCTTCTGTCACTGACAAGCCGGTTGAGCGGTACTGGTTAATGGCAACGATTGCACCGCCAAAATTTTCTGTTAGTTTTTGTCTGTCTGCGTATTGATTTCTTATCAGGTAATTTTTAAAGGCGTGGATCATGCCACCAAAGCCGATTTCATTAATCAGTGCATTGAGCGCACGGTTTTTTCCAGACCGGGTTTCATCAAGCTCGACCCAGATATCCTGGACTGATGAAGTATTCGACAAATTCATTGCTGTTGATGTGATTACAATTACACTGACAAGAGACAGACCGGCCACTAATAGCCAGCTGATAGAACTAATTTTCATATTATGTAAAATCCATATACTTAATCTGTATAAAAAGCCTCAAATGCGCCTTTAAATATTAGTCTAATATTCTCAATATACAAATGTGCCTCAGACTGCCGCGGTCTGCGCTAACGCTATTTCTCTATAAGCTTTTAAGTGGACTAAAAATTCTGCATTACCGAGACAAAGCCTGGCCAGCCTCATTGTGCAGTGCTCAGATCAAATCCTTATAACTCGAAATCGTAGCAAAATCGTCGCTCACTATCTCAGGGCCCTGGCTATCTGGCAATGCTATGGACCTGAGATGCTCAATGCCATAACGCTCAGCGGCTTTTAATACTGTAAGATTGTCATCAATAAACAGTGTGCTGGCCTTATCGAAGGGCTCTTCTCTATTGAGTTTTTCCCAGAAACCACTTTCTTCTTTTGCCAGTCCAAACTGATGTGAACTGATTATCCGGTGAAAATATTTTTGCAAATTTGTCTTTCTCATCTTGATCAGGATGCTGGCTTCATGGGCATTGGTGACCAGTATAATGCGTTTGCCACGGCTAACCAGCATCTGTAAAAACTCTTCTGCATAGGGGCGAATTGCAATCTTATGGCTGACATCTTGCTTTAGGCTGCGAATATCCAGACCGATTCGCTGAGTCCAGAAATCCACGCAATACCAGTTTAAGGTACCGCCAAACTCGCCGTATAATTCACTCAGCTGCTGTTTTGCTTTATCGACACTGATGCCATGCTTATCTGCAAAATGAATCGGCACATATTCCAGCCAGAAATGGTTATCAAAATGCAAATCCAGCAAGGTACCATCAAGGTCAAGAAATACGGCTTTGATTTTATCCCAGTCAACTCTGTCCACCTTCACCACCCGGTTCATTTTTAGTGTAATATAAGATTATATCACTTAAGCAAACTTCAAAAATGCCAGCAGCCAAGCCCAAGATCCTAAACCGCTCAGAGATTGCCAAAACACGTTACTTCCGTATTGAAGCGCTTGATCTACAGTTTTCAAACGGCGAGCAGCGCACTTATGAGCGTTTATGCAACCGCAGTCAGGGCGCCGTGTTAGTCATCGCGCTGTTAAGCCCCGACCGTTTTCTGATGATAAGAGAATACGCCGTCGGCATGGAGCGCTATGAACTGACACTGCCAAAAGGCAAAATCGACCCCGGTGAAGACATATTAGCCGCTGCAAACCGTGAACTTATCGAAGAGACCGGCCACCGGGCTAATCGACTGACGCATTTACAGAGCCTGTCGCTGGCATCTGGCTATTCCACCCACCTGACTCATGTCGTACTGGCAGAGCAGCTGGAGCATGACTTTGCCGAAGGCGATGAACCCGAGCCACTTGAAGTGCTAAGCTGGGATTTTGCTGATATTCACCGCTTAATCGCTCACCCTGAGTGCTCTGAAGCCAGAACATTTGCCGCGCTCTATATCAGCCAGCAACATCTGACACAAAGAAATAATCTATGAATCTTGATCTCTCTGCACTCTGCGAGGCCTGCATTAATATTGCTGAAAATGCCGGCGAAAAGATACTGGAGATATATCATGGTGACTTTGACATTCAGTCGAAAGACGATCACACACCTTTAACAACGGCTGATATCGCCGCTCATCATCTGATTGTCGATGCACTGACAGCATTAACACCCCAGCTACCGGTGCTCTCAGAAGAAGGTGCTGAGATAGACTTCAGTACCCGAAAGTCGTGGCATACCTATTGGCTGGTTGACCCTTTAGACGGTACCCGTGAGTTCATAAAGCGTAACGGTGAGTTTAGCGTTAACATTGCGCTGATCCATAACCATAAAAGCATACTCGGCGTCATCAATGCGCCTGTTTCTGAAACCACTTATTATGCGTTTCAAAAACAGGGCGCTTTCAAAAAGCAAACTGATAAGCCGGCGATTCAAATACACTGCAGAAAGGCTGATGCCAACAAGCTGGTCATCGCCGGTAGCCGCTCCCACCCTTCACAAAAGCTAAAAGCATTTTTAGCTAAGCTGGGCGACCCCGCTGTTATTAGCATGGGAAGTTCTATTAAATCCTGTCTGGTGGCAGAGGGTAGCGCTGACCTTTACCCCAGGCTGGGTCTCACCTCGGAATGGGACACAGCCGCGGCTCACTGCATTGTGGAAGAAGCCGGTGGCCAAATTACTCAAACCGATATGAGCCCGCTGCTCTATAACACCAAAGACAGTTTATTAAACCCTGAGTTTTTTGTGTTTGGTGACACACAGCTGAACTGGCATGACTATCTATGATACCTGGTCTAACAAGCGACGCAGCTGGTTAGCCAGATCCTGCCGGGTATATGGTTTTGCAAGCACGACACCCTGATAGCCTGTTGAATGCGTTCTGCCGGGATAGCCGGAAGATAACAGCACTTTTATCGACGGGTATTTGATGCACACTGTTTCGGCCAGTTCGAATCCGCTCATGCCACCGGGCATGACGATATCACTGAATAACAGATCAATCTTTTGCTCACTTAAAATACTCAGGGCCTCTCTGCCATCGCTGGCCTTAAATACTGTATAGCCCAGTGCCTGTACGTACTGCTCGGTTAAATTTAACAAGGCATTCTCGTCATCTACCACCAGTATTGTCTCGTTACCTTTAGGCAGGACTATATTACGATCACCTCTTACTTCTGCGCTAATGAATGTGCTGTCATCAACGGCTTTCGGTAAATATATTTTTACAGAGGTGCCCATGCCAACGCTTGATTCGATATTAACGGTGCCATCATATCGTTGCACAAAAGCATAGAGCATTGATAGTCCCAGCCCGGTTCCACTGCCAACGGGCTTTGTGGTATAAAACGGTTCAAAGACATGTTCCAAAACCTCTTCGCTAATGCCGCTACCATTGTCTTTAATCTCAAGCATAATATATTCGCCGGACTGAACGCCATGATTGCCGATAACCACTTCGTCATCCAGATAGACATTCGAGGTACGGATTATTATTTCTCCGCCTTCGGTCATTGCATCCCTGGCGTTACTGATCACATTGGCAATAGCGTCTTCAAGCTCACTCTGGTCTAAAAGAACCGGCCAGAGTTTTGTTTCCAGCTGGAAAAATATTGAGACTTCGGGCGTAACACTCTTTTTTATTATCTCTTCAATATTTTCCAGGGTTACATTTATATCGACCGCCAGCTTTTCAGTCGATTTTGTCCTTGAGAATAATAACAGCTGGCGAGTTAATTCAACGCACCTCTGCGCGGCATTTGACGCACTCTCGATCCAGGCTTTTTGTTTTTCATTGCTGTTTACAAACTCTTTTAGAAACTCCAGATAACCGATGACAATACCTAGCTGGTTATTGAAATCATGGGCGATACCTCCGGAAAGCTGACCCACAACCTCCATTTTCTGGCTACGCCGCTGCACCTCATCTATTTCACGTTTTTCGGTAATATCCTGTGATATACCCAGCAGGTAACTGGCCTGACCCTGGCGATTGAAGATGGGTATTTTACGGGTATGCAGCAGTCTTATACCTTTATATTTTGTATGTATGTGTTCCTCGGGAATGTCAAATAGCTTGCCACTGGCGAGTACTTTTTTATCCATCTCGACAAAGGATGCGGCCTCTTCTTCCGTAAAGAAATCATAATCATCTTTGCCGATCATGTCTTTACGTGTCAGGCCTGTTAATTCTTCTGCTGCCTTATTCCATTCGATATAGCGGTGGTCATCTGCACTTTTTACAAACAACATTGCCGGTAAATTTTCGATAATAGACTTTTTTAACTCGTTGACATCTTCCAGGTTTTGCTCAATCTGTTTTCTATGTGTTATGTCCCGGATGACTTCAACAAAACCATCCTGCTCTGAAGCGCCCAGAATCGGCGACAATGTAAAATCAAACCACTGTTGGTTTTCAGCAAAGCTTACCTCATAGGCATGCGCTCTTTGACGCTTTCGAATCATAGTGCAGATGTCACAACTCGCCTGATCGAGATCAGGCGAGTGGAACCACTTGTGATCGCTTTCTCCTATCAGCTCACTCTTGGAAACACCGGCCAGTTCCGTTGCAGCAATATTTGCCTGACGGATGATGCCGTTATCATCCACTACTATTGTTGCGTCTGGTATTGTGTCATAGGTAGAGGAACCTCTTGCCATTATTCTAAATGGCTCATGCAATGTCGTCTTTATCATTGCCATATAGACAAGCCAAAATGAAAGTAATTTAAAGACGTGACCAACGATGTTAGATAAGCCGAATAAATCCACATAAAATGTAAATGCCAGCTCTGCACACATTGTTAGCGAGATAGAAAGCAATATTATTTTTTTAATACTTTTATCAATCATTACTGACTGACTATTGAGATATATCATCGCCAGCGCCAGTATGCCGACAATGAAATACTCACTGTAAACTTTAAAATCGGTAAGCCCTTTGCCTTCAATAAAGGTATCCGGGAAACGATCCGTTATCACCAGTAAATACAGCATTACAGAAACCAGACCCATTAAAGCAAATACACTGTTGCGGCGCAGAGTACGGCTTAAATACCAGGGTGCTGATAACAGGATAAGCGCTTCAAAATAACGTGCCGCGAGCCAAATATCTACCGCATAGACCGCTCCGTCCGCATCATATATATTCATGCCCTTGTACATTAGGGCATGCGCCAAATCCAGCATAGCTACCCAAAAGTAGCCGCCACCCAGATACATTAAAAAACTATTTCGTGTGAACGGGTACATCTGCCAGGCAACGACACACATTAATACCGCTATAATGACTGCAAACAGCTCGGCTAACGTATGGAACAATAAATAATTTTGCTGACTAATCAGCAGCAGCAATACAGATAAAAAAACAGGTATGAGCAATGTAAAACCGGACCAAATACTCCTTTCTTCTTTATCGCCTAATATCATAAAATCCAACACTTAATCTTCATAAATCAAAACCTATCTCTGCCGTATGCATTGAGTTCAAACCCGGCTGATATGTTCACTAAAGTCCAGAGCCTGCATGGGCTTGCTGAAATAATACCCCTGCACAAGCTCACAACCCATTAAGCCAAGCACTTTAAGGTGATCCTCAGTTTCAACGCCCTCAGCGACGACGGTCAGATGTAACTTATGGGCTAAATCAATAATTGTACCCACAATCGCAGAATCTTCCGGGTTTACTGATATTTCCCTGACAAAACTCTGATCAATCTTTAGCACATGCACCGGGAATTCACGTAAATAATTCAGCGAAGAATAACCCGTACCAAAATCATCCAGTGACCAGCGAATGCCCCTGGCGGACAACTCAGCCATCATGGCCGTTGAATATTCAATATTTTCCATTAACGCGCTTTCCGTCACCTCGAGTTCGAGCAAGCGCCCCGGCAAAGCCGTATCAGTAAGTATGCTGTCTATAATATCGACCAGGTCTTTTTGCCTGAATTGTCTGGTGGATAAATTAACAGCCACACGTAAATTTTTGTGGCCGTTATTCAGCCATTTTTTACACTCCAGGCAGGCCGTTTCTAAAATCCAGTTGCCCAGCTCATAAATAAGCCCGGTTTCTTCAGCCAATGCTATAATTTTTTCCGGCCCAAGAACTGCCTTATCATTTTTTTGCCATCTTAACAGAGCCTCTGCACCAACTATATGCCGGGTAATCACATCGACCTGTGGCTGATAATATAACTCCAGCTCCCCGCCCTTAAGAGCGGCTCTAAACTCAATTTCCTTCTCTAGCCTCTCAACCGCCTTTTCATTAAACTCTTTCGAGTAGAACTGATAGTTTCGCCTGCCCTGAGACTTGGCAAAGTACATTGCTGAATCAGCATTTCTCAGCAAATCATCGTTATTACTGGCATCAACCGGGTAAACAGCTACACCGATACTGCAGGTGACATTAATCTGTCGACCCTCAAGCTCCATCGGCTGCTTTACAGTCTCGATAATTTTTTCACATAATCGCTTTAAATAACCGATATTTTTCTGGTAATCCAGAGCCAGATCCGTGACCAGTATCGTAAACTCATCGCCCCCCATTCTGGCAATCGAGTCGGCACTCCTGAGTGCAGGCTTCAGCCTCTCGGCAATAATCTTTAATAGAATATCACCGGCGGCATGTCCTAAAGAATCATTTATCGATTTGAATAAATCGATATCGATAAATAGCACTGCCAGATTTTTTTTATTACGCTGGCACCTTTTAATTTCCTGACTCAGCCGGTCTTTAAACAAGGTTCTGTTTGCCAGCCCGGTTAAGGCATCATAATGCGCCATCTGATACAGCTGCTGCTCCCACTTTTTCTGTTCAGCAATATCTTTCGACATACTAAAATAGTTGGTAATCTCACCGTGGGAATTTCTAATCGATTTTATATTGATCATCTCGGGATAACTCGAGCCATCTTTACGGCTGCTCCAGAGCTCACCTTTCCAGACGCCGTTTTTATCAAGGCTGTCCTGGATTTCCTGGTAAGTTTTAGACTGGCTATTGGACTGTAACAGCAAAGGCACTTTCCCTAACAGCTCACTTTCCTTATAACCTGTCAGCTCAGAGTATGCTTTGTTAACATGAACAACATTGCGCTCTGCATCGGTTACCATCACACCTTCAGCCGTATTTTCGAGCACCTTGCTGGCCATCTCCATTTCTTCTTTTGCAAGCTTATGATCGGTAATATCAATTCTTACACCCACCACACCTTCGACCTGATTTTTTGAATTCAGAAAAGGTATAAGGTGAGTAGTATAATAGATCTCTTCATTATTTGTGGTGACGATAGCTTCTTCATAGATCACCGATTCACGGCTATCTATCGCTTCTCTTTCTTTTTCAGCAACCCGTGCGGCGGCCTGTTCTGACATCAGCTCCGAGTCACTCCTGCCGACAATATCC
>Ga0224506_10000879_pt1 | contig 22993 bp, 33 predicted proteins | sample SF_Jan12_sed_USG_2_FD_169108 | JGI IMG/M metagenome (GOLD analysis project Ga0224506, IMG submission 169108) | Sediment microbial communities from San Francisco Bay, California, United States - SF_Jan12_sed_USGS_8_1 | ecosystem: Environmental > Aquatic > Marine > Sediment | place: USA... | reverse complement strand
ATGTCCCATGCCGTGGACAGACTGTACTGATACACGGTGTCGTTGGTGAAGCCCATCATATACATCTTCGTGCCGTCGCTCTTGAAGGCAATGTCGTAAGGTGCCAGGTCCTGTGCGGACACGCTGAATGAGACGGTATCGTAAGACGCCGTACTCATGTCCCATGCCGTGGACAGACTGTACTGATACACGGTGTCGTTGGTGAAGCCCATCATATACATCTTCGTGCCGTCGCTCTTGAAGGCAATGCCGTAAGGTGCCAGGTCCTGTGCGGACACGCTGAATGAGACGGTATCGTAAGACGCCGTACTCATGTCCCATGCCGTGGACAGACTGTACTGATACACGGTGTCGTTGGTTAAGCCCACCATATACATCTTCGTGCCGTCGCTCTTGAAGGCAATGCCGGTAGGTGACGTGTCCTGTGCGGTTACACTGAATGAGACGCCGTTATAAACGGCTGCGCCCACCAGCCAAGAGCTAACCGAAAAATCCGTCAATGGCCGCCCGTCTATCCGATCCTTGTTCACAATCGACCACATGGAAACCCCATCGGATACTAGCGCGAGAGGCTCGTATTGCCACGCGAACGTAAAACTCACATCTCCGTTGATCGTGTCCGAGCCCGCCCGCTGAATCGTGATCGTATTGGTCGCGTCCGTGGCCACAAAGACGAATTCCATTCCCTCCACATCGGCAGCAGCCGGTAGCGTCAGGGTCACCGCCCCGGCGCTGGCATCGATCAGATTCAACCCGGCATTGGCCCAGGTCAGCGTCGCAGTCGCCGTGTGCGTGGTCACGCCCGCCACGGTATCCCGTACCACGCAGTTGTCGAACCAGGTGGTCCCCGCCGTGGTGTTGTCGTCGATGCAGCCGTAAACGTACACCGCCGCATAGCGGGCCGTGGTTGGAGGATTGATGGACGATCTAAACAGCGTCCACGCAGTCGGATTCCCCCCGTTCAGGTCAAATATCGTGCTGGCGGAAATGAACCCCCCGGCAGCGGTGAAAAACCGCACTTCGGCCTTGGAATGAATCCCGGCCACGCTGCTCTTGGTTTCCACCGAAGCCAGCACCGCCACGGTTCCGCTGATCTCGAACTGATCTCCGCTCGCCCAGCCCCCGCCGTTGCCGGTTCCACCGGGTGAAATGCACTTCAGGCTTGCCGCGCCGTGCGCATTCTCGGCGGTGTCGCGGGCAATGGTCCCGTTGGTGTACGCCGTGAGCGTCCAGTTGTCCGGCGTGCCGTCGCTGTCGGAGTCGGCCTCAAATGAGCCGTTGACGACCTTGTTGTCGCTGGGGTTTACCGCGTCCGCCACCTGGGGGTCAAACGGGTCAATCGTGTTGATCGTTACCAGGGAGCTATCCTTGATGATGATCTTGTAGTTGCCGGTGCCCCAATAAATCTGTTCCTCTCCCCGCGAGTCCAGAATGATCGGGTTTGCGTGGGGAGTGGCGGCGGCGGAATCCTTGTAGGTCGCCTTCAGATCGGTGGTGCCCGGAGCGTAGGTGTAAACAAGTCCGCCGACCAGCGCGTCTCCGTTGGCATCGACGGCGCGGAATACGGGGTTGGGGTGGAGCTTGGCGGTCATTTCTTCCCGGTTTTATCTTCTGGCGACGGGGAGCGGGTCATGGCACGCAACCCCTCAACCTCTTTCCGAAGTGCCTCGTTGTCCACGGATAAGCGCATGTTCGTGAGCACAAGATCACCAATATAACGGCGGATGCTGTCGTTAAATTCTTCGTCCATGTTATGTTCCTATCAGTCCGTGACCTGCGGTGCCGTGCAAATCATCAATCAGTGCCTTTACGCGCTCCGCAAGCTGCGGTAGCGTAACGGTTGCCGTGTTGAATGTTGTGCGGGTGGCGGTGCCTGTGGCTGTGGCCCATCCGGTTATACGGCTTTTAACCACCTGCGTACCACCGATTTGTAAGACTCCAGTCAGGTTTGTTATTGCAGCAGCGATTGAAATGGTTCCTTGACCAATAGTTCCAGACCCTCCTGATGCGCTGATCCTTGAATCATAATCAATGTTGTTCCCAGAAGAATGGAAATCAATATGAGGGGAATTGGCCGCACCAAGTGACCCGATTTCAATACCAAATCCGCTTGAGTATGCAGTGAACGCACCAGGTTTGATATCAATTGACACTGATCCAGATGCAAAAGACAATACTGACCCTGTGACACTGGTGGTAATGCTGATCGCATTTGTGATGGAAGTAGTCTGCGCAACCTTAATCGCAGTCCCGTCTGTGCCGATGGTAGTTCCAGTACCGCCTAATGGTCCAATATTTATCCCCGTCTTTATATCAATTGTTGCACTGTTAAGATTGTATAAGGCGATTCCAATATCTTGGGATGATCCTCTAACATCACCCCCCATTGCAACCTGGATTCCGGTTCTGTAAAGGGTAGACGCTCCGGTGCTTACAACTGTATTGAATTCTGCCGCCGTAGCGTTAAGTGTGTTGGTACATCCGCTATTTAAACCGCAATACCCGTTTATACCAAAATAAGCCCCCTTTTCGGTGCCCGGCCCACCGCCATCCCCTGTAGATGAAAGCACTTGGCCGATAGTGGCTGCATAATTTCTATCTGAATTTGCGGAATTAGTTGCCCCAGATTGGATCAGCCTCCCCATCAATGCGTGCCGACCGCCTTTTGTGTTGGAATCCCCAAACCGCAGATCAACCATCAACGCATTAGCTTTAGACCCGCCACCTGCGGTAGCGTCAGCTACGTCATTATCCACTTTGAAATGGTTGTACATGATCTCTTGCGGAGTTGTTCCTGACAAGGTATTTCCGCCGAGAACGTATACCCCAATACCCCGAATATCTCTATCCGAGCCTGAGTCTCCAACACCCCCACCCATCAAATAATAATGTCTACCTGTGTCGGTAATCGTACCTGCCCCAGAAGCATAAATCCGTGCTCCTGGAGCATAAACAAACCTAGCAGTTCCAGTAATTGTCAGCGATGTTGTAATAGCGTAATCGCCGCCATTATGATCGTTAGGGACAAATATTTCTGACCCTGAAGCAGCCGTAATTGCAGCACTAATAGGGGCGGCGTTGTCGGTAGTTCCGGCGTCTCCAACAGCCCCAAACCATCGAATATTTATTCTCTCCCCTCCAAATGTCCCTGCCGTCGTCCCGGTCCCGGTGAAGATTTGCCGATGAATATCCCCCACCGGTGCACTGTTCAGCGTCACCGTCACCCCTGGCGAGCGGTTGATCACACCCGAACCAATGAAATCCAGCGTCATGGTTGAGGGTACGGTTACATTAGCGGTTGCCGGAAGTGCCGTATGCACACGCAGCGTAACAGTGTTCACCCCCGCTGCCGTCACCGCCTCTTGCAGCGTGGCGTAATCGGCGGAATCCAGCACGCCGGACAGGATCGGCTCATATCCGTAGGGGCGGAAGTTGTCCACGGTCTTGACCGTCGCACCACCGGCATTTTTGTACACCAGCTTGTAAGACTGGGCCTGCCAGTAAATGACCGCCTCGCCGTTACTGTCCAGCACCACAGGGTTGGCATGGGCGGCAGCCATAGCCGCGTCGGTATACGTTGCCAGCAGGTCCGTGGTGCCCGCCGAGTAGGTCGTAATCGACCCCAGTGGGAGATCGGTTCGGAAAACCGGATTTCCTTGAAGTGCGAGGCTCATGCGGTCACTTGCTCCATCTGCCCTTGCGCCATGGCGAACGGGTAAACGGTAAGCGACCTGATCCACCCGCCAAGATTAAATGTCCCTGTGTAGGCGCAGCCGATGTATCCCGTGGTGAGCGACAAGGGCATGGACCCGGCGGTATCCGAATCCTCTTGTGCGCCATCCAAGTACAGACGGAAGTCATTGGCTCTGGCAGACACCGCGATGGTATGAAATGCATCCAGCGTAGGCGTCGTTGCGGCACTTGCAAACGTGGCCTGAGTCACCCCGTTGGATGCGATCAATGTGCGGTGGGGGCGGGCGGCGGTGTTGAGCAAATAAATGGTGATCCGGTTGGTGGCCGTCCCGAAGTCAAATACCGTCCGGGAGGTGCGCAGATCGCCGATCGGCATGTACTCCACCGCGATAGTCAACTCGTCCAGTGTGACGAGTCCCGTTGCATTATAAGACACGGCATCGGCGTTGCGGGTGCCAGTGGCCCCGCTGGTGATGATCGGCGTGGTGCACGCTTGACCGGCCTCCAATCCCACCAGCACCACCCGGATGGTCACCCCCGCAGGGATGGTAAACGTCACCACCTCCCCGCCCACAGCGGAAATACCCTCACTCAAATACCGCGCATAGGCCGTGCCGGAAATAGCGGTGGAACCCAACGCACCAAGGGCGAAGCTGGCCCCGGAACCTGTCACATGCCGCGCGATGCACTGCATGGAATGGGTGGCCGCCGATGCGGCACCCGTCACTGTCACCGTCCCCCCGCTGCCTCCACCCTGCATGTCGATCGCGTAGGTGCAGATACCGGAGTCCACCAGCGCAGCAAGGGCCGTTGCGTCGTCTACCACCGAAACACTTGCGGTGCCGGTAACGCCATACCCGGTAGTCGGGCTTCCCACCCCGGGAGCGTTGTAAACCGTCACCTTGTTGATCGCGGCGGCTTCTGTCATCAGACCGTTGGTTGTGTTGATCCGTGCCGCGCCCGAAGCAGCCTTGGTCCAGATACCAGCAGCATCCGGGTACAGGGCCTCTGTGGCACGGACGAGAGCAACGGTTCCACCCCACCCCTGCCCGTTCAGGCCATATCGAAGGTCGCGGGAGAAGGTATACCCGTTCGAGTACGGAGCGAGAGCGTTCCCATCACGGGTTCTCGCATCGACCGTGGAGGCGGTAATGGCGATTGCGTCGGTCATTTGCTCTGGTAGGCCGTAACGGTTCCCGTGTTACCGCTCCAATTCAGGCGGGTCCAGTTGAACGTGCCGGGCACCGTGAAAGCGGCACTGGCTGTATATGTCCCAATCGTTTTCCATGCGGGCGTCGCCGGGGTGGTGTGCGCATCCGGGTGATTGCTCACCTGCACCAGCACCGTGGCGGCGGCGGAAATATCCAGATCAGTGCCAAGCCCTTCGTCAGGGACCGGTTGAACGCTGCTGGTCGATGACGCAGTGGCGTCTGCATTTACCCATACGGTCGGCGGAGGATTTTTCTGATAGCTCATTCGTTCTCCATTATTTCTTCAGGTCCAGATTGAACTGGGTTTCAAATTGACTTCCATTCGCATACATGGCGTCATACACGGTCACCCGCATCTTCCACCGCTGTCCGTGCTCGCTCTCATCGGTGAATATCTGACCAAGGTTGATTTTGAACTGCTGTTTCAGAAGTCCGCCGGTAACCCCGACCGTGAACAGGGATGCATGGGTAACGCTATCCTTGTCCCGGTCGGTTTCCCCGTCCCGGTCGATTTCGCACAGAATCTTGGTGGCGGCATCCAGATCAACAGCGGTCGTTCCGATATTCATATCGAACTGGTGCCAATCGTCTGTGCCGATGCGGACGGTGACTACCGACATGGCGTTACAGTCCTCCGCTCCGGCACATAGACTACACGGCGGCGCTCAGGGATATGCCGCACTGTTCTCCGCTCGCGCAAGTAGGTAATGGTGGCATTGCATCCACTCAGAAGCGCAACGGACAGCGGCCCGCCGGACATCCAGAAGAAAATCATGCTCATGCCGGATCAATCCCAACAAGGGTTTTGGCGGTCACATCGCGCGTGACGGTCCCCGTGAAACTGGCGGTTGTATCGTCCTCCTTGTAAACCACCATCGTGGTATCTCCGACAGAAATTTTATTTCGCAAGGTTCGCAATGCCTGAAGTACCGTGCGCCCACTGGCCCCACCACCATCTGCCACCGACATGTCGCGGGTGAGAAGCGCGTCTGCAATGGCAACGATAGTCGCAGAGGGCAGGGCTACCCCGTCCGTTCCGGTATCCAGGAGGATCGCGGCCACGTCGGTCACGATCGTTGCCACATCGGAGCCCTTGATGGCGGAATCGGTTACCGTGGGCGAGCCGGTCAGATTGTTCACCAGTGCCTTGTACTGACCACGGATTTCCACGGTAGCATCCGCGCCATTTAACGTAATCGTTCCCAATTCCTCACCGCCAATAGTTACCACATCACCGGATTCCAATCCGTTCAAGGTCAGGCCGCCAGACCAATACCGGATTTCCAGTGAAATTGTCTGTCCGGCGGTCTTGTTGATCACGGGAGATGCGGCTCCAGCGATACCCGAATGGGAGCGTATGAACCGGTAATCGCCAGCCAGAGTCAGCGTTAGCGGTCCGACAATTGTGCAATTGTACAGGTGCGCCTTCTGGATTGACGCGGTGCCGAATTCGCAATCGTGGAACTCCATTTCGTTGGCTGCCGTGCCGATTCCGGACACCGAAATGTCCTCGAAATGGCAATAATTTACTGATTGCCCGCCGAGCGCTATGGTGCCTCCGCGCCCTGAGAACAGGGTGCTGGTGTATGTGGAGGCAAGGGTGTAGGTGGACCCAGGAGTAATATCAATCCCGTTGAGATTTGTAGAGGCCAGAAGCGTAACAACGGCAGCGGGGGTGGATACCGGGTTTCCCGCCGTGCCATCCACCCCCACAACGGTGTTGGTGTTGGCCACGCTGTCGTCGTACCACACTCGGGCGTTGACGTAGGTATCTGCGCCGCGCGAAAAGGCCACGAAAATCTGATCAACCGCAAGCGTCGCTGTGGTCAGGCCGGACGCGGCATAGAACCGAATGCGGGCAAGGCCCTTATTCGCACCGCTCCCGGTCATGTCCACAAACATATCGTAGGAATTCACGTTGTTGGACGCGCTGGACCCGTCGAGCGTTCCGATCTGGACCCATGCCGCTGCCACCCAGTCGTAACCATACACGCCGAGCGTGTCGTTAGTGCTTGACAGATAGCCTGTCATCTGAACCGATGACGCGGCACCCGAACCGATATTGAACTCGTAATACAGATCCATCGCCCCAGCGGTGTCCGTATGTTCGTGCCGAATCCCGTCCAAGGCCGCCGTGGACGTGTAGGTGTTTGCAGATTGCGTGCCGGTGGTGAGCGTATATCCCTGCGCTGGGCGGTGAATAGCAGACCCGACGTTCGCGATGCCGGAAAGCTGCGACTGCGTGGACGGGAAGGTGTCACCTGTCAGTCCGGTGGTATCGTATTGCAATTCCAGATTGTCGGCGGCCACTGAATCGTTGCTGATCTGCGCCACATTCACGTCGGGTGCGGTGGAGTTCAGGTCGAAATCCGTCAACTGCACCTCCAGCGTCGTGTCTTGCATGCTGGCTGCGCCACGGAGGAAAAACGTGACTGAATCGGCTCCGGTTGCCAGTGCCGCATCTGGCGGGTGGAATTCATACAGGCCGGGTGCGTTGGTGGCGTCGATCTCCTTGAATCCGCCAGTCTCCCACGTCCCGAGCGTCGTAATCGTCGCCAGCGTGATCGCCGTGGCCGCTGTAGCGCCTTCCCGCATGTAATAGGCGGTAAGCCCGGCGCTGTTGTAAACCAACCCGGAAAGGCCCACGCCGGTGCTTGAATTGGTAATGAACACCCGCAGGATTTTGCTGGTGGACGCCTTGGCAATCTGCTGGAACATCAGAAGTATTCCGCCTTCACTGGCTCACCGGACGATGGGGAAGCGGCACGCTTGCGGAACTCGATCCGTGCCCGCTGTGAATCCTCCCGCAGGTCCGCCGTGCGTGGTTTCGAGAAGTATGGAGCCAGATCGTAGGCCAGCATCGCCTTCAGGCCGTGGACGAGCGTATCATCCAGTGCCTCTTTCACGAAGCCGATGTCTCCCCGCTCATAGGCATCGTCGATCATCTCATCCAGCACCAGACCGGCCAGCACGGAATCCTCGGGGGAAGCCGTGTTGCCAGCCCCGACAATTCCAAGGCGCTGGAGTGCGCCATTTTTGATGTTGGTCGCAATGGCGTCTGGGGAGGCCACTTACTTCACTTCCTTGAAATGGCTGTTTCCACGCAGCTTGATCGCCATTCGACGCCCATGTTCCCCTTCAGGGATGGTCACCGCCGGGCCGTTTTTACGAAAGGTAAAACCGAATTTGGTCACCGTTTCCGGGCCTGAAAACCCGTCGTGTGGATCGCCAATGAATTTGAATTTCCACGCCATCGGATTATCCCTTCGGTCGTCCCGGACGACGCGGCTGAATCGAGTGGGGTGCAGCCTGTGGTCCGCCCACAGAAACTTCCTTGAAGTGGCCGCAGTTGCGCAGCTTGTCGAGTACCCGCTCGTTGTTCTTATCGCCGGGAATTTCGGGAACCTCAACGGGAGGACCGTTCTTCTTGAATGTGAATCCGAACTTGGTGATCTTGTCCGGACCATCCCCGGCGCTCGCGGAAAGCGATGTTTCCAAACGCTGGGCGCGGGTGCCTTTGTCAACGACCTTTTGCCGAAAGCTATCTTCCGGCTGTCCTACAAACTGAAAACTTGGCATGTTTCCTCCAAAAGAAGGCCCCCCGAAGGGGGCCATTCAGGTTAAGGTTACGGGGTGAGATACAGGGCGACCATCGTGATCTGTCCGGTGCCACCGGCATTGGCGGCAACGTTGAAGGTCACATCAAGGGTCGTTTCGGCGTTGAACGTCTTGGGACCGGCGGTTTGCAGTACCCCGGCGAACGGGAGAAAAATACCCGCTACCGGAAGATGTACCGAAACGTCGCCGGTAACCACGCCATGGTTGCCAAACCCATCAGGATCCGCAACCTCATCGCCATTCGCCAACCAGCCAACGTCAAAATCCAGGGTTTCAGTCCCGGTGTCGATGTCGGCGGCCTGAATCCACCCACCAATCACGGTGGCATTCGCAGGCACCTTGCAGGCGCTCCAAATGTCAGCCGCAGTGGGATTGGCCGCGATGGTGTACGTTCCATACGCGGCCTGCAAAGTGCCGCCACCCGCCCCGACGTAAGCCGGGAACGTGGAAGCCGCACGGGTTGATGCAATGTCAGCCATTTCGTTCTCCTAGTGTTATTGATATAACTGATTGATATCAGTTAACTATCAAGTATCAGCCGCCGAGGCAGAGTACAGAGTCAGGATTCCGTTGTCCTTCAGATCCGCCGTATCGGTAGCGCCGGAGCCAAACACCAGCTTATCGACACCGCGAATCTCCTGGATTCCCACGCCGTGCTGGAAGTCGAAATCATCGACATCCACGGTGGTCTTGGTGCGCTGCGCCCAAGCCAGTCCGAGGGCCTGCGCCCCGCACAGGTAGTTGGGCCGGATGACAGCCGAGGAAGCGCCGACCGCCCCGAGGGAAGCGATTTCCGGCAGTTCCTTGATAATCATCCCGTCCCACAGCAGATCGCCACTGTTGAACAACGGATTCGACATCACGTCACGCGGACGCGCTTCCCGGTTGGTCTGCGCCAGCGAAGCCTGCATGTCGCGGAACGAGTAGGTGTTGGCCCACCAGATGTACCACTCCTGCTCGCCTTCGCTGCCTTCTACCCGGATCGGCTTGATGCGCGGGTTCGCTTGGGAGGCAAACCGCTTGGCGATCGAAGCCTGGCCGGTATCGAAGATTTCCGTCGAGGCGATCACCCCGAGCGAAGCACTGTGATCTGCACCGTCGTTGTTGTCCAGCGTGTCGCCGAACATGGTGCGGTCGGCGTTGTCCACCAGCCACGCATCCTTCTGGGCCTCGGTGGCGCTGGCATGAGCAACACCGTTGATATTGCCCATGGCGGCCACCAGATCGTTCCGCAACGTGTCCATGGCCCAGGTCTTAAGCTGGGTACGGGCGGCGTCGCGCAGGGCGATCGCGGACTTCTGCTCTTCCCACGCAGTCATGGTGACCGCGTGACGAAGCACATCGACCGTGATCGCCATTGAGCGGGAATCGAGCGATTCCTCGTTCCCCTTCAGGGTGGTGTTGCCAGTTACACCGGCATTCGCCAGAGAGCGAACGGCGGCGTAGGTTACCTTGTTTCCGGGCTTCACGGTCAGGTCGGTCTTGACCTGAATCATGGCGTTTTCGTTCTTGCCCATGTACTTGTTGAAGCGGCTGGCACTCACATACTCAGTGAAGAACTTGGAGTCCCACTGTTGTGGAGTCAGTCCGGTTGCGGCGGAAGTAACGGCCATTTTTCTTTCCTATTTCTTTCTCACCCAAAATGCTTGGGCAGCGCCGCGTCCAGCGGATCGACGGGTTCACGAGCTTTCGCCATGGCCCCGCCTGGAGCCGCGTGGTCACTTAGGCTGCTCGGCAATTTGGGCGTCGGCGCAGTCTGCGCCTGTTGAGTAGTTGCCTGTTGCACTTGTGGCACCGTTTGTGTGTTTGCTCCCTGCGGAGCGACTTGTGGAGCGCCAGCAACCAACATGCCAATTCGATAAGCGAACTCACCCGGATTCGCATTCTCGCGCATCTGGCGGACAAGATCAGGGTTCACCAGCGCGGCATTCTGGAATCCGGTCATGGCATGATCGAAATCCTGATATTGCGCACGGGCTTCCTCTTCGCTTTTTTCAATGGCCTGTTTTTGGAAGGCTTCAATCTGCGCCTGTAGGGGCTGCATCGCTTGCCTCACCGCGTGGTTCGGGTTTGCGACCTGTACAAGATTGCCTTCCGCGTCGTAAAGATTGAACATCTCCGGTTCGGCGGGTTGGTTTGCCTGTTGAGTCTGAATGCCGTTCTGCGGCATCGGCTGTTGAGTCCGTTGCTGCTGACCGGCTTGTGGCTGTGCCCAGATGGGCGGCGGCACATTCAGAACCTCGCGGGCGGCCTTATCCGCTTCATAGGCACGGTTTTTCTCGCGAATCCGCGCCAACTCCGCCTTCAGGGCGGAAACCTCGGAATTTTCAGATGAATCACCCTCGGCAGGCGGCGACCCTACCGGCTCTTTTTCGCCCGTTTCCGCCACCGCATCCGGTGCCACCGCTTCATTTGAAACGGCCTGTTCCGGCACGGCAGGAGTTTCAGCGGATTCCTCCGCAGGCTCCTGTGCCCCGTGTTTGGGCATGGCTGCATCCAGTGCGTCCATCTCTTCTTTTACGTCGCTCATTGCTTTTGCTCCTGTCAACGCCCGTTACAGTCGGCGACACTGAACGCCCGGTTCACCCGGCGACGGTGGGCGGACCACCACTTTGGAGTTCCGCCAAAATCTGCATTACCTTTGCGCGGTCGAGATCGGCTGAGGCGCTGGACTTATCCGCATCCTCAACAGCCTTCTCCGTCTTGGCCTCGCGTTCCTTGATCTTGGATATCGCATCCTCAATCTGGATGCGCATCTGCTGTTCCTGCTCCTGGGCGCGTTTCTGCTGTTCCTCGGGAGTCCCTTCAAGCAGCTTGATAATCTCGTCCACCTCGGGCACGCCAGACAGTTTGAGCAGCGCCTTCCCTTCCGGGGAATTGAGTTGAACCCCGGACTTGGCCAGTTCGGCGAGAGTTCCAAACTGCTCCTGCTTCAACGTGGCATAGTCAGGGGAGTCGCCGATGATGATGTCCACGTCCAACTGGGCCAAGTCGTTTTCACGCCGAACGATCTCGTCTAAACGCGGATCAGCCGCATATTCGGGTGGAAGCTGCCCACCGAACTGGCTCATCAGTTCGTCGCGCATTGTCACCGGGCGATTCAGTACGATCCATTTCGGGCTTTCCGGATTGTCGGTCACTCGAATGGCACGCTCATCTGTCCAGAACTGGTGAATGCGATTCCACGCTTTTCGGTAGGTGCGTTTCTGCCAATCGCGCAGGGCGTCAAACACCGGGCCGAGTTCCATCTGTCCGCCTTGCTGGCGGACCTGAATGGCGCGGCCACTGTCACGCTCGCCACCCTTTCCTTGCAGTGCGGCATTCGCACCCACGGCGTCGATCTCGCTCTTCGCTTCCTGGAGCAGGTTGAACTGAGAGGCCGCCATGTCATTGGTGTCGAGTACCTGAAACTGCAATCCGGGTAAGGTTTCGATCCACCCATCGGGCCGGGCAAGCTCTTTACGCGCCTTGTTTACATCCTCGACCGCCCCCTTCTCGGATTGAACCTGCCGCACGGAAAGCAAGTGCAGAGCTTTGGAGCGGCGCTTGTTGATCTCGTCCTGAATGGCGAGCAGTGGACGAACCACTCCGTATCTATGCCCTTGACGGTTGATCTTGGGGGACATGCAGATATACGGATCTTCAAGGACTCCGCTCTCGTCCCTGTATGGGCTTTCGTCCGGACCTTCCAGAATCCCGCCTCGGGTGAACACCCCACGGAAAATCCGCCCATCCTCGCGATACCAGATTTCGACCACCCGTACCCGATTGCGGTTCGTGTCGATCCATACAGTCGGCTTATCCGCGTAGGTGTCCTCGCTCTTGGCTTCTCGCCAGGTGGTTTCCAGCAAATCCTCGCTTCCCGGCCACATTCTCAATGCTTCGTCACGGTCTTTCCAGATAATCTGCCCGCGATAACGGGCGTCCTCGAAGTCCCGACGCCGTGCATATGGATCGTAGAAAAACCGATCCCACGGAATGCCGGTGATCTTGACCTCGATCGTTCCCTTGGTGGATGGTTTGGCAATGACTTCTGCAAACCCGGAACCTTCGATAATCAGGTTCTCGTTTACCTCGGAACGCACCTTGTCGAACTCGCTGTTCAGGACAACGAACCGCAGAGCTTCGGTGGCGGCGTCCGCCGCAGCCTGATCCGATGGATTGCGCGGCATGACCTTCGGCTGCGTCCGTTGCTGACGCTCCGCTCCCAGCAGGTAATCCACCTTGGGGGCAATGCGGTTGAATACGCCGTCGGGCTGACCCCGCGCCTTGAGTGTCGTCACCTCTTCCGATGTGCGCTGGATTCCGTCGTAGTAGTCTCGGTCTTTTTCCGAGCTTTTCCGCGCCGTTTCGCTGGAATCCTCGGAGTCCCTGAACCACTTGACCCACTGTTCGTGTAGAGTGGTCCGCGCAGCATGGCGGGCAGCGATCTCTTCCGGGGTTTCGTCCAGGATTTCCATTTCCTGCCCGTGCATCGCCATCAGGCCACCTTCCATGCTTCTACACCGGAATCGCTATCTCTGGCAAACGCACGATCCCACCGGTCCGGCAGGACGGCGGCTGTCTCGGCTGCCACTGCCCACGGTCGGCTCATGCAGGCATACCGAGCCTCGTCATACGCGTGGTCCTCCTGCCGGGTATCCACCTGTTCCGGATCGCGCACGTCCATGACCAGTTCTGGAACGGTGCGGATAAATCCATCGGTGCAGGTGTCGAACACGTACATCATGGGCCGATCGTCCACGCCGATGAGGCGGGAGCGAAATTCATCGTGTCCGGCCTTCCGCGCATTCGTCTTGTTGTTCTGCGACTGGGCGCGGCTGATGGGAACGCCGACGCGGGCCATCTTCTCCGCGATCGTCGGGCCATCATGGGTACTGAACATGGCGGGATCGCCAACGGTATAGCGAATGCGCTCGCTCTTGTCCTCCTCGGCCAGGATTTGCGCCGCCACCTGCTCGCTGGTCAGTTTCAATCCCGTATCGGGTTTTCCCGTCCATCCGTACCACTCCCGGTAACGGATCATGGCACCAGAAGGGTACTGCCTCCCATCCGGCAACTGCTCGCCATCGGAAATGGCCCACCAGCCGACGGAAAACGGCTTGGCACTGCCCCAGTCGATCGAGCGGAACCGCATCCAGTGAACTGGAATTTCAAAGGGATCAATGACGTGCTTTTCCCGCCGCCACATTTCAAGCGCCTGCCCGGCCATGATGTCCCAATCGCCATCACGCATGGCCCGCACCAGTTCAGGCGTGCTCAAGCCCTCCAACTTGGCGGCATAATCAGGATCGGTTTCCATCATGGTCGGATTATCGTCGAGCCGCGCCGGGATGTACTGGCGCGGCATGCCACCTTCCTCGCGTGGAGCCACATGAATTTCCATTGCAGGAGCGGCGCTCACAAACGCCCGCTTTACCCACTGGTGACCGACAGACCCTGGATTGCTCCCGCAGACAATGCGAGGCAGAAGCTCTTTGTACTCATCCGGAATCTGGAGTCCACCCAGACGAACACGGGAGCGCAGAAAGCGGTACTGGTGCTCGGTGAAGTGGGTCAACTCATCCATCAGCAGCACATGAATTTGCGCACCCTGATACTTGATGAGGTCGCCGTCGTTCTGCAAATGGCAAAGCCGCAGGCGGGAACCATTGGGAAACGTGAACTCTCCGTCCGACACCACCCACTTGACCGCCCCGGAATCAATCTGAGGACCAAGCAACTCCAAAAAATTGGAAGGCCCGCGCAGGTGGTTCGACACTAGATCGGGGTACGATTTGCGAAACAGATAAACGAGCACTCCTGGAACCAGAAGGCACCAGCGGATGGCCTCGATGCGGAGGAAGTAGCTCTTGCCTCCGCCGGCAGCGCCGCCATACAGGATTTCCCGTGCGGGGCTGTTGAAGGCCAGGGTCTGCTTTTCGTGCAGCGTTACCTGCATCAGACCTTTGTCCCCGCCACGGTGGTCAGAACGGTGAAGTTAATCTCCGCCCCGTTCTTGCCCGTCACCTCATGCCGGACGCTCTTGCGCTCCATCGACGCCAGATGCTTGAGTTCGTGGATCATGTTATCCAGCGTCATCTTCAATTCTTGGGGATTCATAGCGCCCCGGTCTTCCCCGTCATCACCCTTCGCACCAGGCAGAATCATCGTACTTCGTACTTCGGCGATCAGCTTCCGAAGCCTTCCGATCTCGTTCTTGATCCCGATCGCCTGGGCCAATTCCAGCTTGATCCCGAAGTCTTCCGGAGCATCCAGCATCCAGCCCTTGACCACCCGCCACTCGGGGATTCCATCCTTGCCGCACACGTCCTCCGGATTCTTACCATCCATGACGGCAAAGCAAATCTCGCGCCCAACTTCCTCGTCGTAGGGAATGTCAGCCTTGCGTTTTGCCATTACTCACTCTTCCGGTCCTGGGCGATGCGAAGAATGCCCCAGACAATTGAAATCCCGGCGGCGATTATCGAACCCACCAGTGAAAAGAACTCCAGAATGGGGGTGGCCGTCTGGATGAACTGCGTGATCCACGCAATGCATGCGCCCCCGATTATCCCGACACAATCCATGACCGCTTTCTGATTTGGCCCGCTCATCGACTGACGAACCGCCCCCGATTATCCCTCTCCGGCTTCCGCTTTCGCTCCAGGCGCTCCGTTTCCTTCTGGATGGCTCTCCGTACCCACATGACGATGCCGAAGGCCGCAAACAGGCAAATAATCGCTCCCACCGTCAGGATGAGAACCGCTCCGGTTACCGGTGGCATGGGTTGGCCTGTCATCACACCCCTCCCCGACAGAGTTCATCGTAGACCGCGTTGTTCCGGTTCACGTCGTCGCGCTCCGAGCCGTAGATCGGCTCATAGAACGAGCAGTAGTCATCGATCACCATCGTTCCCCTTGTATTTCTCCCGCACCCGGCGGCGTTCATCAGCATCAGCATCAAAACGATCGCGCACGTCCCTGACGGTCCCAGCCCGGTTAATCGCTTCACGGTACTGCTCATTCTCAGCCTCCGCACGTCCAGCCTCACGGTCCCGTTCACGCTCCAGGAAACCGAACCATTTCCCAAAACCATCGGCGATCGCCGACAGTAGCGTAAGGATGGAACCGAACATTACTTCGCGGCAATCGTGTCACGGGCGAACATCACCATGATCGAACCAATGGCCGACTGCACCGCAGTCACCTTGTCGATCTCACCGGTCATAAACGCACCAGCCGTGGTAATCAACGCCACCACCACCGTCCAGAACGTCTTACTCGTCGCGTTCCGCTTCAGAAACTCACTCATGACGATCCCTCTCAAAGAAACCCACCCAATGCAAACCCCACCACCATCAACCCAAAAACAGCCGCCGCCAGCGGATACAGAACCCACCCCGGAACCCACCTCGACACCGCCCGGCCACGAATGGCCAGGTACAGGTCAGAGGGATTCACGCGGAAAGACATCAGTAGCTCCAAAGCCAAGGACGGGGATGCCGACCATCGGCCTCCAGGTTGTCCAGATGCAAAAACCGGCTACCGATCTCCCCACGCTGGGCAACACCAATCCCGGCCATTCCCACCATCCCAGCAATCTCAATCAGCCGCCGGGCATGTCCGCCATACACCAGCACATCCACCGCCCTCCCAGTCGTATGCACCGCAGCACCCGCCCGCCCCCTCGCCCTCCCAATCGCCTCATCGTGGACAATGCACCGGTAAGCCGAAGTCAGCACCATGGGCCGCCCATAAATCTCCCGCACCCGCTCCAACAACGCCATGAACCCCCGATCCATTGCCACCTGCCCACACCCACAACGGCACATAAGCTCATTGCGGGTGAAGTGACGGCTGAATTCCAAGGCGTCAGACATCAGCATTTCGCCCCTTCTCAGACCGGAAGCCAGCGCAGTTCATGACTTCCTCCCAGAAAAAAAATGCTCAAAAAATTTGCAGAGCCGAGACTGGAAAACGGGGAAAAAATATGGGGGGTGGAGCACGACCGCTTCGGCAAAGAGGGGGGGCCTCGCTGCATGGGGGAACCGGGGGGGGGTGGGGGTCGAAATCAGCCGCTCTCCCATCCAGCTCTGTCCCCGTTGTGTCCCAAGCGTACTCATTGTGCCACTCAACCCCTGTGTTATCGGCCACTTAGACCCATGATACATCAGACTGCCAATCCGATGCATGGTCTGGTTGCTGCGCCCCTTGGCCATTCTGGATGGACACGCGCAGGTGCTGCCCCGAAGCGAGCGGCAAGCGGCCAGCCCACCAAACCTATACCACCATTCGCGCCACAATGATGCACGCTTTGCCCCTTATTGTGCGTTACGCCCCGCAAATACTTATGTGTCTGCTGTCCCTCTACCGGCCTCGTCCCACCAGGCTTGCAGGTGGACCAGGTAGATGCGGCGTTGCACTCCCAGCCTCATGTGGCCCAGGCGTCCGGAGTCGCACCATCGGCAGATAGTCTCCCTCGCGACTCCGGCAATGCGTGCAACATCACCGGTGCGATACCATTCCAGCACTTCCAAGCCGGCCCCCTCGATCTGGCTCTCAAGCGTGACCATGACTGCTCCCCTCTTCGCTGGCGGTCTCAATGGCTCGGCGTTGTGAACTCACCATCTCGGTCATAGTACGCAGGAGCCAGACGCTATCGGTTCGGGCTGGCTTGCGTTTGAATTGCATGGACTGGCCGATGCGGATCAGTTCGGATTCAATTGCGTCTAGAACATCGGTGTGGCTGGACATGGTTCGATCTCTCCCTCTACTTGGCTATCTATTCTCCCCCTTAAGACACTCCCCCCTATAATCCCCCACTCGCCAGCCTCATGTGGCCCAGGCATGGTATCGGAGCCGGGGTTGCGGCGGTCATCAAGTGGACTATCGGACAGTTCCAAAGCCAAATTTAGCCGTTGGACTAAAAGAAGCAAGGCCCTCCAGTAATCCGCTCACTGGCTAATTTGAAATAGTTAACATCCATCTCGATACCGATGAACGATCGCCCGGTATTGTGCGCCGCCACCCCTGTCGTGCCTGACCCCATAGTGAAGTCGAGGACGGTTTCACCTTCGTTGGTGTAGGTGCGGATTAGATATTCCATCAGTGTGATCGGCTTCTGTGTTGGGTGGAGACTCGTTTCCGCTTTGAATTTCTGAATTGATCGCGGGTAGTTTGTGTGGGTTTGGGTGTAGGGCTTACGGACACAGTGCCCCAAATTGTTCTTCTCAGGTTTATGAACTCGCCGATCTGAAGCCGGGATTTCTACCAGATTTTGCGGGTGATACATTGTGTGATGTGCGTTAAATACAACGATGTCTTCGTGCATTTTCAAAGGTTGTTTTTTAGCCAACTGTGGGTTGCTTGGCCGACCCTTCTCCCACACCCAGCAATACTTAAACATTGCCATATTCGACGCGATCAGCGTGGTCGTGAACGGCTGGCTTGCCGTCATTACGATCGCGCCATTCGGTTTTATCACCCGTCGCAACTGCTCCCACATCGGGGCCAGGGGTACCACAGCATCCCACTTACACGCCGTGGTTCCGTATGGCGGATCGGTCAACACCATATCCACTGACCCCGATTCGATCTCTTTCATCCGCTCGAGACAGTCGCCAAGCATCAAGTTAATCATCAGTCACTCGCCAGCCTCATGTGGACCAGTGTAGCTGCATTCGCGGCGTCGTCAACGCCGTAGAGTACCAGGCATGGTATCGGAGCCGATGGATAGGGCGAGCGCTCTTTGCAGCGGGTGGAGCGGACAATGCGTATCACTATGATCGGGCGTCCGTAGTCATCCAGCACGGTGATGTCTGGTCGGATGGAATCCATCTGGCCCCTACGCCTTGGGAGCTTCACATCTCCTCGCACGTGCCTAAACGCTTGTTTTAATGCGTGATATGCTTCTGCCTTGAGTTCGAACTCGGTCGGTTGGCGGTTGCGCAAGCTGCGGGTGTGCCTGTAGCTCATATCTTTTTTTGGCATTGCCCTTGACGTCCCCTGCGTAGTCCTATAAGGTATGTAGGTGGGGCGGCAACAAGTGTAACATACAGACAGAAGGAACACACCATGACCATCTACCAATCCGCCATCCGCTCAATGGAACAGGCGGCCATAGCCGCGTGCCTGGGGCCCCTGGGCGACTACGTGGCCGCGCTGGGGCTGGACAAACCTCTGGCGGACTACACGAAGGACCAGATCCTGGGCTTGGTCGACGTGGTGGTGACCACCTACCAGGACCGGATGGTGGCCGGCCACGAGGCCCAGGCCGGGGTGCCGTTCTGATGCTGGACTTCAACCACCAACCGAAGTTCCACGAGCAGGTCACCGACCTGATTGATGCCGCACTCCAGGCGGAGCAGACGGAACAGCAGCCCCGCGACTACCTGGGCGGCTCACGCCTGGGGATTTCCTGCGAGCGGGCCTTGCAGTACGAGTACACCCACACCCCCGAGGATCCAGGTCGGAGCTTCTCCGGCCGCATCCTGCGGGTGTTCGAGGTGGGGCACGCACTGGAAGACCTGGCCATCCGCTGGCTGCGGCTGGCCGGCTTCGATCTGCACACCCAAAAGGCCAACGGTAGCCAGTTCGGATTCTCCGTCGCCGGCGGCCGCATCCGGGGCCACGTGGACGGCATTTTCTCCGGCGGCCCCGAGGGCCTGGGCCTGTCGTTCCCCGCCCTGTGGGAGTGCAAGACCATGAACGCCAAGGCGTGGAAGGAGACGGTCAAGAAGGGCGTGGCCAAGGCCAAGCCGGTTTACGCCGCCCAGGTGGCCGTGTACCAGGCGTACATGGAGGGGGCCGTGCCGGGCATCTCCCACAACCCGGCCCTGTTCACCGCCATCAACAAGGACAGCCAGGAGCTCTACTTCGAGTTGATGTCCTTCGACGGTGGCCTGGCGCAGGAGATGTCCGACCGGGGCGTGCGCGTGATCACCGCCACGGAGGCCGGAGAGTTGCCGCCCCGGGTGACCACCACACCGACCCATTTCGAGTGCACCTGGTGTTCCTGGCAGGACCGCTGCTGGAAGGCGGGTTGATGGGCGATTGGCGCGACTTCAACGACGCCCCGGACAGCGTGGGTGCGCGGACCATCGATGTGGACGCCGTGCGCCGGGAACTCTCGGACCGCCTGGAGTCGATGCTGGCCTACCTGTTCCCGAACGGGACCACCCGCAACGGCACCTTCCAGGTGGGAGACCTGCAGGGCAGCAAGGGCAACAGCCTGTCGGTGGAGCTTACAGGCGGGCGGCGCGGCCTCTGGACCGACTTCGCCACCGGCGAGGGGGGTGATGTGATCGACCTGTGGGCCGGGGCCAACGGCCTGTCCGCCCGGGCCGATTTCCACCGGGTGATCGAGGGGGCCGCCGAGTGGCTGGGGGCTGTCAGTTGGCAGAATCCGCTGTCACCTGACAGGACAGCGGCGGCGGATTCGGGTAAGGCGCCAAAGCAGCCGCACATGGATGAACTGGGCCCGGCCACCGCAAAGTGGGACTACACCACGGCGGACGGCAAGCTCATTTGCTGCGTCTACCGCTACGACCCGCCGGGCGGCAAGAAGACCTTCCGGCCGTGGGATGCGACGCGGCAAAAGTGGGGTGATCCCACGCCGTGGCCGCTCTACAACCTGCCGGGCATCGCCCAGGCGGACACCGTGGTGTTGGTGGAGGGCGAGAAGTGCGCCGACGCACTCATCCAGGCGGGCATCTGTGCCACCACCGCAATGCACGGCGCCGGTGCCACGGCCAAGACCGCCAAGACGGACTGGTCGCCCCTGAAGGGTAAACGGGTAGCGGTCTGGCCGGACAAGGACGCGGTGGGCTGGTCCTACGCCGAGGCCACGGCCAAGGCTGCGGCGGAAGCCGGAGCCAACTCCATGGTCATCCTGCTGCCACCGGACGACAAGCCGGAGAAGTGGGACGCCGCCGATGCGGTGGCGGAGGGGTTCGACTGCGCCGGCTTCATCTCCCACGGCGAGCGGAAGGTGGTCCGGGATGCACCGCCGACGCTCCCCACCTTCACCCTGGGCGAGATGCTGGATGACGACTCACCCATCCCGCCGGATCTCATCGGCCCGCGGGTGCTGACCCCTGGTGGTTTGTTGGTATTCGGCGGCGCACCCAAGGTCGGTAAGAGCGACTTCCTGCTCTCCTGGCTGACCCATATGGCCGCCGGCGCCACCTTCCTGGGCATGACGCCCTCCCGCCCCTTGCGCGTCTTCTACCTGCAGGCCGAGGTCCAGTACCACTACCTGCGGGAGCGGATGAAGGCGATCAATATTCCCGCGCACCGGCTGAACGATGCACGCCGCAACTTCGTGGCTACCCCCCAGCTGCGCCTGGTACTGAACGACGAGGGGCTGGAGCAGATCATCCCCGCCATCGAATCCGCCTTCGGCGGCGAGACTGCCGACGTGATCGCCATCGACCCCATCCGGAACGTGTTCGACGGCGGCGGCGACGGCGGCGAAAACGACAACACCGCGATGCTGTTCTTCCTCTCCGAGCGGGTGGAGCGTCTGCGCGACGCGGTGAACCCGGACGCCGGCGTCATCCTCACCCACCACACCCGGAAGCTCGGCAAGAAGCAGTTCGAGGAGGATCCGTTCCAGGCCCTCTCCGGCGCCAGCGCCCTGCGCGGCTACTACACGACCGGAATGATGCTCTACCGTCCGGACGAGACCCTCACGCCACGGCTGCTGATCCACGAGCTCCGGAACGGCCAGGCCATCCCCCACAAGCACGTGGACAAGATCAACGGGGTATGGCGGGAGGTTCGGGACTCCCAACGGCTGGTGCTGAAGGACCACGGAGAGCGACTGGATGCCGAACGGCGGCGCAAGCGGGACGTGATCCTCCAGCTTCTGTTCGACGAGGCCAGGGAAGGGCGCTGTTACACGGCCACCCAGTTTTCCGAAGCCTTCGAGAGCAAGTGCGGACTGGGTGCCGACCGGACCATCAACCTGCTGCACGACGTGGGGGGCATTGCTAACCACCTAAACCGGGACACCGGGAGGCTGGAAGCCATGTTCCGCCCGCGATTCAGCCAGAAAGAGGAGACTGACCATGACTATCAAGTGCTGCTGCCTTGATCCGAGATGTACCGTGGGGCACATCCGCCCTGGATTGGCATACCACATTAATTGCCTGGAAGATGCGGAGGTTGGGCGAGTAACCGCTTTTACTTCACCGGCTGAACGGTTGGAGCACGCCGCGCCAAAACTACTAGCCGCTTTGAAGCGGGCTGTTGCCCTTTACGGGAAGACCGGAGGCCCGTGGAACGTGCCTGGCGACCCTGGCGGGTGGCTCACCCAAGCGAGAGACGCGATTGATCTCGCAGATGGAAACGCAGTAGAGGGAGACCGACCATGGACCAAACCAAGCTAGCCGAAGTCATCCGCCTACACGCTCTATACCTTGCGAGCGGTGGGGTGGAAGGTGAGCGGGCCGACCTGTCTGGTGCGAACCTGACCGAAGCGAACCTGTCTGATGCGGACCTGTCCGATGCGAACCTGCGCGGCGCGGACCTACGCTGGGCCGACCTGTCTGGTGTGGACCTGACCGGTGCGAACCTGCGCCGCGCGAACCTACGATGGACCGACCTGTCTGATGCCGACCTGTCTGATGCCGACCTGTCTGATGCGGACCTGTCTGGTACGTACCTGTGCTGGGCCGACCTGCGCGGTGCGGACCTGACCGATGCGAACCTGACCAAAGCGAACCTGACCGGAGCAATAAGGAGCTAACCCCTCACTCGCTGGGGGTCACGCTTAAAAATCAAAAGGAGACCGACCATGTACCTGAATGACCAAAAGAACACCATCTACTTCCCCCGCACCCGGCGAAGCGGTAGAACGATTGAGCCGGTGGTGGATATCCACACCATAACCGCCGGACTACGGGTATCGCATGCCGGGGGTGAACGCACCCGTGCCATCGTGGTGGAGGAACCCAACGGTTGCGAGCGATGGATCACCGTAGACCCCGGCGAGCGGATCACCAAGGACCGCCTGCAAAAGGAAATCACCCAAAGCATCCATGACTTGCGATTGCATGGATGGGTGACCGATATAGTGGCGGCTTGTACCAAGGCCGAAGAGTTGCGCGATATACGTGTTTCGGCTGGGGAAAAGGAGACCAGACCATGGACCAAACCAAGCTAAACGAAGTCATCCGCCTGCACGCTCTATACCTCGCGAGCGATGGGGCGGAAGGTGAGCGGGCGAACCTGACCGGTGCGGACCTGCGCGGTGCGTACCTGTTTGGTGCGGACCTGACCGGTGCGTACCTGTCTGGTGCGTACCTGTCTGGTGCGTACCTGCGCCGGGCGAACCTGCGCCGGGCGGACCTGTCTGGTGCGGACCTGCGCTGGGCGGACCTGTTCGATGCGGACCTGCGCCGGGCGAACCTGCGCGGTGCGAACCTGTCTGGTGCGGACCTGTCTGGTGCGAACCTGACCGAAGCGGACCTGCGCGGTGCGAACCTG
>Ga0224506_10000878_pt1 | contig 23005 bp, 16 predicted proteins | sample SF_Jan12_sed_USG_2_FD_169108 | JGI IMG/M metagenome (GOLD analysis project Ga0224506, IMG submission 169108) | Sediment microbial communities from San Francisco Bay, California, United States - SF_Jan12_sed_USGS_8_1 | ecosystem: Environmental > Aquatic > Marine > Sediment | place: USA... | reverse complement strand
AAGATCGATGAATTGTTCGGCGGAACAGAGATGCTGATTGTGATCATCAAAGCAGAGGATGTGCTTAATCCGGAGACCCTAAAGCGGACCGAAGACATCTCCCAACAGATGAAACGGATCAAAGGCGTGGATAAGGTCTTGTCTCTTTTTGAGTTGAAGAACATCAAAGGAGAAGAGGGGGCGATGATCGTTAAGCCGGCGGTTAGGCGCATTCCAAAAACAGGGGAACAAACAGAGGTGCTCAGGAAAGAAATCACAGAAAACGATATCGTATATGGGAGTATTGTTTCGGAGGATTTCACCCTGACAGCCGTTATCGCTCTTCTCAAGACCGATGTCTCGGATGACTTTATGGTGAAAGAAGTTCGTCAACTCATCGAGCAAAATCCAGGGCAAGAAGAGGTCGTGATCGGTGGATTGCCGTTTACCAGATTTCAGGTGACAAGAAGCATTCGGGGAGACCTGCGCCGGCTCTTGCCTCTGGGGTTGCTCATCATGCTCCTATTCCTCTTCGTTTGTTTCAAGCAACTCCGGGGCGTGGTCCTGCCTTTTGCTGTGGTCATCATGTCTATACTTTTCTCGATGGGTTTGATCCCACTCCTTGGGTGGAAAATACACGTGATCTCTATTCTCCTTCCGATCATGCTGATCGCCATTGCCAATGATTACGGCATTCATCTGATTGCAAAATACCAGGAATACAATTACGAAGGGAATCCGTATTCGAAAAAAGAACTGGCGATGAATATATTCAACCATCTCACAAAACCTGTTATACTCACAGGGCTCACGACCGTAGCTGGTATGCTTTGTCTTCTCGGTCACATCATCATTCCTTCGCGCCAGCTGAGCGTCTTGGCTTCTGCTGGAATCCTTTTTGCTCTGGCAGCCAGCCTTCTGTTCATTCCGGCTGTTGTCTCCATGCTCCCCAAGTCTAAACCGGTCATCCTCCTCAAGAGCGACAAAAAGCCTCTTTTGGAGAAGATGTTGCGTCTTTTCGGGAAGATAGTCACACACAGACCCAAAGCGATCATAGCCTTTGCTCTGATTTCTGCCTTGGCTGTCTCAGTCGGGATTTTCTTCGTCATCGTCGATACGGATCCCAATAAATACTATCCGAAGGATCATCCTGTCACCTACGCTGCGCGCTTGGTCAATGACAACTTGGGTGGGGCACAAAACATATCTGTTGTGTTCCAAGGAGACATTAAAGAGCCAAGAATCATGAACAAGATCGACGCCATGGAGGATGAACTCAAAGACATGACAGAGGTGGGAAGCACCACGTCCATTGCTCGTGTTGTCAAGCAGATGAGTCGAGCTTTAAACGACAAAGAGGAAGAATGGTATGACAGGATTCCTGATAACCGTAATGCCGTAGCCCAATATTTTGAACTCTATTCCATGAGCGGAGATCCTGATGACTTCGAAAAGATGGTGGACTTTCCGTATGAGCACGCGCTTTTAACGGCTCGTCTGAATACGGCAAGCACAAAAAAAATGAACCATGTCATAGACCGATTAAGGGAGAAGACGGAGGATGATCAAGACGTCCTGTTGATTGGAGGCTTTGGATCGATTCTTTCCGAATTGGCTCACAAAATCGTCAACGGGCAATTTCTCTCTCTTGGTTTGGCGATTTTTGTTGTCGGGATTTTGCTGATGATTCTCTTCCGGTCGGTGACGGCTGGCCTGATCTCAGCCATTCCGCTGGCTCTCTCCATCATAACCTTGTTTGGACTCATGGGAATCTTTAGGATCGAGCTCAACATCGCCACTGCCTTGCTCTCCTCGATCATGATTGGTGTAGGAGTGGATTACACCATTCATTTTCTCTGGAGATTCAGAGAGGAGAGACAAAACGGCCTGGATCCGCAGGACGCAGCGAAAAAAACCCTCACTACGACAGGGAGAGGGATAGTGTTTAATGCCCTCTCCGTTATCATTGGATTTGTTGTTTTGTTCACTTCTAGCTTTATGCCGGTTCGGTTCTTTGGCTTTCTTGTCGTGGTATCCATTTCTTCCTGCCTTATCGGTGCTCTGATTCTTATACCAGCGCTTTGTATCGTTATAAAGCCAAAATTTCTCGAGCCGAAAGTGCTGAAAACGTAAAGGAGGCGATAATGAAAACATATAAATGGCTCAGCTTTGTTGTAGGGGCTCTTTTAGTCTTTACGACACTGAATCCCCAGGAAAACCTCACTGCAAAACAAATCGTGGACAGATCATTCAAGGCCACAAAACTGGCTGGCTCAGAAATGCTATCCACGATGACCATCATTGATGACAAAGGCAGAGAGCGAATCAGAAAAATCGCATCTGTCACAAAGCTTTATGATAACGGTGAAACGGAGAAGAGGCTGATTCGTTTCCTCTCCCCGGCCGATGTCAAGGGAACCGGACTTCTTACCTTTGATTATGAAGAAAAAGATGATGATATGTGGCTCTTCATGCCCGCCCTCCGAAAAACCAGGAGGATCGTCAGCACAGAAAAAGCTAAGAATTTTATGGGCTCCGAATTTACCTACGCAGACATGACCCCGCCCATCCTGGATGATTTTACGTATGAGACATTAGGAGAAGAAGAAGTGGCCGGGACGCCTTGCTGGAAAATCGAAATGATTCCGGTCGATGAGGATGTGACCGACGAGAATGGTTTTTCGAAAAGAATGTCCTACATAGGAAAACAAGATTTTGTGATCCGAAAGGCCATCTATTATGATTTGGATGGCGAACTCCACAAAGAACTTACGGTCGAAGACATAAAGGAGGTCGATGCAGCGAACCACAAATACAGACCCATGCACATGATCATGGTGAACAAGCAGAACGGAAGGAAATCCATCCTGCAGGTGGATGAAATCCAGTTCAACCCGGATGTCAACGACGATTTTTTTACCACAAGATATTTGGAAAGATATTGATTTAAAGACTGAAAAAGATTAAAAAGAGATGTCCTGGAAACATTCACAGGAAGAGTACTCTATCTTGTCCAAATTTCATTTTAAACGTTTGGCGATAATTTTTCTGATGGTTTTTGGAATCGTCCTCCCCTTGACCGCTTTTTGTCAAGAAGGCGAGTTGATAAACCGAGGTGCTTTTAGTTTTTATCTGGAAAATGATGTTTTTGCAGGCACGGACAGATAATACACCCATGAGATGAAGTTGACCTGGATTTCTCTGGATAGACTGTCGGGCCAGTTTGATCCTTAGCTTATTAATATATTGGAGGATTCATGAAAAAGGTTGCAGACATTTTACCCGAACTTTTATCGATCACATCCAAAGGACTGACCCGGTCTGAGATTCGAGAGCTTTTAAAGCTGACCAGACAGCCTGGGGTAATTTCATTTGCCGGAGGACTGCCTTTTTCTGGGCTGTTCCCGATTGAAGAGATGAAGGATGTTGTCAACTCCGTCTTAGAAAGAGAAGGACAGATAGCCCTTCAGTATGGTCCGACCGAAGGGGACAGCCGACTGAGAAAGTTTCTTGTAGATAAGGTAAAAGCGGATGAAGGCGTCGACATCAGCGAGGAGAATATTTTGATCGTATCCGGCTCTCAGCAGGCTTTGGACCTGATCGGCAAGATATTCATCGATCCAGGAGACCCTATCATCGTCGGATTGCCTTCCTATCTTGGAGGTATTCAAGCATTTAAAAGTTTCAGAGCGAATATGTTGGGTGCACGTCTGGATAAACAGGGAATGAATGTGGATACAGTCGAGGATATCTTGCGGACATACACAGCCAAGGGCCAAAAGATAAAGTTCGTTTATGTTGTCCCTGATTTTCAGAACCCCTCCGGAGTTACACTCTCTTTGGAGCGTAGAAAGAGGCTCCTAGAATTATGCTACGAATATGATACTGTAGTTGTGGAAGACACTCCTTATCGCGAATTGAGATTCGAGGGACAAGCCGTACCCAAATTGGGGGCCATGGATAAGAGGGGACATGCTTTTTCCCTTCATACTTTTTCTAAAATATTATTTCCAGGTACAAGAATTGGATGGATTGTTGCGAACAAAGCCATCATGGATAAGCTCGTTATGGCCAAACAGCCTACAGATCTTTGCTCTCCTCCCCTCAATCAGTCTATCATTTATGAATTTTGTCGTCGCGGCCTACTCGAACCACACATCAAGAAGATCATCGAAGTCTACAGGAACAAACGGGACGTGATGCTTAAGGCTTTGAAGGAATACATGCCCATGGATGCGGGTATAGACTGGACACATCCTGAAGGGGGACTCTTCCTCTGGGTGACTTTACCTGAGAAGATGGATGCCGAAGAATTGTTTCCCAAAGCTGTCGAAAAGAAAGTAGCTTATGTCGTAGGATCGGCCTTTCATTTTGACCGAAGTGGCAAGAACACCATGCGATTGAACTTCTCCTATCCAACAGAGGAGCAGATTATAGAAGGAATAAAACGGCTGGCAGGTTTGGTCAAAGAGGAGCTCTAAAGCCTATCTGACATAATGACTTTTCTATAAGATGAGGGAACGCAGTATGGACTGCTGCTTGAAAACATGACTTCTTCCGACCACCGCAAAAACCCTTTCCCCCTTCTTTAGCGCTTTGGTGACCTTTTTTATCATGATATAGTCTCGGTACTCATTGAGTTTCCGATGGACGTCCGGGAGAAATCGGCCTTTTTCTGATGAGCGAAAATACGTATAAGGAATGTCTTGCCAGTTGTCAAGCTCAGGAAACAATTTCGACACCATGTATTCAAATTGCAAAAGGGTTGATGGAAAACATTTTAATCTTTTTATTTTTTCCATTTTTCTCAGCAGATAGTGAGTGTCATCCAAATTTTTGTCTTCTCTCCCTAACAGTTTGTTTATATTTGCCTGTCTGAGAACATAATAGATTTTTATTTGAAGTGGGGGAAAGAATTTCCTTAAATATCGAGTCTGTTCTGCAAAAGGAGGATCGATGCATTGAATCGGTATACCATCACGGGCTGCTAAAAAGGTAATGAGGCCCTGCTCTCCATGCATACGGATGGCTTTGGTGCGCGATTCTTCTAATGGCCAGATGCGTCCTTCACAGAAAGCATTTGTGGGTCGGAACTGTTCCCATTTTTGTTCGATATCCTCGAATTGAGGATCTCCAGGATCCAAATTATGAAAGGCTCCATAGTAAAAAAGGCTTCCGTCGATTGTGTTTAACTCTAGGATATAGGGATCAGTCCTTGGGTTTTCTATGTATTCTTCCCAGGTCAACAGCCTGCCGTGTCTGAAGCTTGAACAGGAGAGTGTGGCTAAGGAAATCAGTGAAATGATCAGAATTGTTAGGATTGTGTTTTGTAAAGGGATTGCCTCCTTGTGTCTCCTACAAGCTCTCGATGGAAAATTCATGGCTCTTCCTTCGTTGCTTGGTCTTCCACATAATTTATTGCAGGATTAATGCCAGAATGGTGCTAGAGCTGATAGTATCATATATTCTTTTATATCAACAGCTTACAAATATGTCTTAAAAATGGGAACAGGAACTGACAGTCTATAATGTCTAATTTTTTTACACTTTTCATCTCTTTTTAATTCCCCTGATTGCCGATTCTATCAGGCGATAGGCTGCGTTGAGACGGCGTATTTTTGACAACCATATAACCCTGTGATATAAGCAGATAAGCCGGATCTCATAATTCTCCAAATTTCTAACATGAATAGATCAAAGGACTTAGCTCTATTAAGAAAAAATGCACAGGAGATTTTTCAAGCTGGAGTGGAGGCGGTAAATCCAATAAATGCAGTAAAAAAACATCTTTTTTTGAAAGACAACCAGTTGACTGCAGGAGGTATCAAATACGACCTGACTAAATTTGAAAACATATATGTCATTGGAGCAGGGAAGGCTTCTGCAGCCATGGCTCAAGCTTTAGAGGACTTTTTGGGAGATCGACTGCGGTCAGGTATTATCAATGTGAAATACGGTCATACACTTCCTCTAAAAAAAATTCAGGTTAATGAGGCGGGTCATCCTGTGCCTGATGAGGCAGGATTTCATGGGACACAACAGATTGTTCATCTTCTCGAGCGGACCGATGAGAAAGACCTTGTGCTTTTTTTAATTTCTGGTGGAGGGTCTGCTCTTTTGCCTTATCCGATCGAAGGGTTGAGTCTCGAAGATAAACAAAAAGTAACGAGAGTGCTCCTCAAAGTTGGAGCAACCATACACGAGATCAATGCTCTACGAAAACATCTCTCCCAGGTAAAAGGAGGACGGTTGGCACAGCTAGCTTATCCATCTACCCTTGTTTCTCTGATTCTATCTGATGTTATCGGAGATGATCTGGATAGCATCGCCTCGGGACCTACTGTCCCTGATCACAGCACATTCAGAGACTGCATGAACATAATGGAGAAGTACGGAATCAGGGACAAGGTTCCTTCATCTGTGATTGCAATCTTTGAAAAAGGAGTTCAAGGGGAGATCGAGGAGACTCCCAAAGCCGGTGACTCAGCCATTGAGCGGACTCAAAATCTCATCATAGGTAGCAACAGACAAGCCGTTGAGGCTGCCAGGGAAAAAGCCTTTGATCTAGGCTATAATGGCTTGATTCTCTCTACATACATAGAGGGAGAAACAAAGGATGTTGCCAAAGTGCATGCAGCTGTGGCCAAAGAAATTCTCGCCATGGGTAATCCAATAAAACGGCCAGCTTGCGTGATTTCTGGAGGGGAAACAACGGTAACCGTACACGGCAAAGGTAAGGGGGGACGCAATCAGGAATTTGTTCTGGCCGCAGCGATAGAGATTGAGGGATTGAAGAAGGTCATCGTTATGAGCGGAGGGACAGATGGAACAGACGGTCCGACTGATGCAGCAGGTGCGGTTGCTGATGGCACTACTGTTATGAGGGCCGAGGAGATGGGGATGGATGCAGAACAATACCTGCGTGAAAACGATTCCTACCATTTTTTCAAACCATTAGGAGACTTGATTATCACCGGACCGACCTACACCAATGTCATGGATTTGAGGCTGGTGCTGGTGATCTGACGTTATAAGACTTTTTTTCTATTTTTTAATTGCTGAATACCAATATTTTTTTCCCTGGATGAATTCTGCTGTCCCTTTTCTTTTCAGCTTCCTCAGATTTTTTATATGGGCATCTCCATGGCCAGGTTTCAGGAAGTCGAGTTTTTCACAGATCGTGAATTCCTCACATTGCCAGCAACCATTTAAAGCTTTCCTCTGACAACATGTTCTTATCTTGCAGGATGGGGGGCCGCCTCCTTCTCTACATATTCTCTTGCAGCGGGATTTGACAAAAAATCCCAGAAGATCATAACACTGCTGGTAGTATTTAAATTTTTTGAAAGGAGTGGTCGCTGCAATGGATTCAGCGATTTTGCCAGCTTTTGCTTTACGCAGCTCTTTACGCAGGTCTCTGGATAGGTCGGCAATAATTCCTTGGCGGCCCGGACACTCTCCACAATACAGTCCACAATAGGCGATCAGGTCTTTTTTATCTTTATTCATTACCACTTTTATTTCTCCTGCAAAAAATTGATTTTATTATAGAATGATCTACTTCGAGCTACAAATCCCATCCCGAGAGAGTAAGCATCTCCAAATCCGTGCCCAAAGAAGAGAGTATTGGGGTATGTTTTCGCTCCAGTCAGATTTTTAACGCCATTCCCTCACCAGACTTCTCGGCCCTGCGGAACTCCGCATGTTTATCTTTTCTTACTCCAATCTGGCCTCTGCTGTCCTCAAACTCATCCGATTGATCTTATCGTGCTCAAACAGTCCTCGGGTCCGACTTTGTCGGATTCCCTCGAAGTTTGGCTCAGGAAGGCTAAATCTTCCGATGTCGCTCAAGCCATCCTCCAATGCTCTCTTTTCTTGTGTATCCCGTTCCTATGCCATCACGGATTTGGAGATGCCCTCTCGAGAGGGAATATCTTTTGATAGAATTTCTTGGACTATAAAGAAAAATCCCTTTTTCTGTGTTTATCAGGTGGACAGAACAGAAAAACCGGTTTAGCCTTTTCTCTTATTTTTATGGTGAAAGGACTCAGTCTGCTAAGGCACTCTTTCCTATGACTATCAAACTCTTCAGGAAATCTATGGCTATTAAGACTGCAACAATGGCGATGATCCAATTGCCTGTCGTTTGGAGATTGAAATAGGGAAATTCCACGAAGGGATTTTCAATGGGTTTATTGATAACGATTCCAATAATGATCAATTGGAGGATGTTCATTAACAGGTTAATCCACTCTGAGGTAGCGAAAAATTTAATGGCGTAGGCGAGAATCCCGATCCCCAGCAAAGCCAGAAGCGCTAGAGAATACCATTTCGAGGCCAAAGGATTGAGCAGTGATTCAGGGTTTTGGAAATCCAGGCTCATGAAGAACAGAGTGTGGAACCTTAAGTAGGCCCAGATGAGGAGACCATATCCTATAAGCATCAGGATAAAAGGGATCATTTTTGATTTTGATTGCCGCCTAGCCGCGATTTTTTCCCAATTCACCTTGAATTTTGGCCAAGGCAGTTTAATGTCTTTGCGGCTTTGGGTAACAAAATAGAGGATGATTCCCACCAACCCGATATCAAACACCAAGATCATAGGAATATAGGATAAGGATTGAAAGCTGTCCATCTTAGGAATGTAAAAGAAGGGAAAAACCACCATGCTCGTTCTGAATAGGAGAGCAGCAAGGGTGAGTCCAAAGTGAAGAGCGAAGATAATAGCGGTGTAGCGGAGTAGATATTTTTTAAAAGAAGGAGCTATGATTTGAACATTGTCTATGTATTTTTCTGCCACCTGCCGTGGATTTCCGTATGCTGCGATAACTTTTTCCAGGGCGCTTTCGCTGGTTTCTCCGTGTTCCTGTTCGGCTTTCTCCAATATGTGGCTTCTGATTTCTGATATGATTTCCTCCTTTCCTTCCTGGATAACGAGGTAATGACTGATTTCTTCTAGATATTTTTCAAGCTTCTCATACATTTTTGAACTCCTTTAAAAGATAATTCAGGATTTCAATTTGTTTTTGCCAAATTTTTAGCAACTGGGAACGAACGGTTCGTCCTTCCTCAGTGATGACATAGAATTTGCGAGGCCTGTCCTTACTGACATCCCATTTGCTTTTGACCAGGTCCTTATTCTCCAGTCTTCTCAGCAGAGGATACAGGGTGTTCTCTTCGAGCGCATAATCCTTTTTTTCGAGCAGTTTGACCATGGAATAGCCGTACATGTCCCTTTCCAGAAGAACGAGTACCAAAACCTGCAGGAAGCCTCGATTCATTTCGGTCTCAAAAGAGCTGATATCCGTTTTCATTACGAATACCTCCTAAATGTTTAATCTGTTTATACTGTGTCAAAAACTATATTGTATAACATATATATACTGTATAACAAACTGTATGTCAAGTGTTTTTTTTAAACTTTGATTGAGGGGCTAATCGCTTCATTTATCTTGACTTTTTATAGGTATACGGTTATTTTGATTCAAATTAACAGATCGCTGAAAAATTGGACCTGAACATGGCTAGAGAAACTGCGTTTGGAAACGAGATGGAAGCGGGAAAAAAGCACGTCACAGAGCTTGCCCGAGACATGGGACTGATGCATGTTACCATGATTGGTGTCGGGGCCATGATCGGAGCAGGGATATTCGTGCTGACCGGATTGGCGGCAGGCGTGTCTGGTCCGGCTTTGCTCCTCGTCTTTGCCTTTAACGGTGTCGTCACTGGACTTACAGCCATGTCCTATGCCGAGCTCGGCTCCTGCTTCCCTGAGGCTGGAGGCGGTTACCTGTGGGTTAAAGAGGCTCTCCCCCAACCCAACGGATTTCTCTCCGGCTGGATCAGCTGGTTTGCCCATGCTGTGGCCTGTAGCTTGTATGCTGTAGCTTTCGGGACTTTTGCCGTGGATCTCCTTCATATAGCTGGAGTTGACTTCAACAAACTTTTGTCTTTCTTCTCTACATCCGAACCCTACGTCCTTGCCGCCAAACTCATCTCTGTGATAGCTACTCTTTTGTTTGTCTATATCAACTACCGTGGAGCCAAAGAGACCGGACAGGCCGAGACCTTGGTCACCATCCTCAAGATCGTAGTTATCGCACTTTTTATCGGGTTTGGCCTTTTCGCCATGTTCTCCGGGAAGACGCCGGAGCCCTGGCCCGAACATTTCCGGGGATTTTTTCAAAAAGGTCCGATGGGTATCATCATAGCCATGGGACTGACCTTCATCGCCTTCGAAGGGTATGAGATCATTGCCCAGTGCGGGGAGGAGGTCAAGAATCCCAAAAAGAATATCCCCCTCTCAATTTTTCTCTCTCTCCTGATCGTCGTGCCCATCTACATCCTTGTCGCTTTTGTAGCGCTCGGTGCTGCTGCCCCAGAAGGAGATATGCCGACTTGGCAGTACCTGGGTGAAAAGGGAGAGATGGCAATGATCGAGGCGGCCGAGCACTTCATGCTAGGCAAGCTGGGAAGGATCATCTTTTTGATAGGTGGCCTGTTTTCCACTATGTCGGCCTTGAACGCCACGGTCTACTCCTCCTCCAGGGTCAGCTTCGCCATGGGGCGCGATCATAACCTGCCTTCAATTTTTGGCAAAATTCATCACAAGAAGAGAACGCCCCATATGGCTGTTTTCATATCCGGCATGATGATCATTCTGATGGCACTGGCCCTTCCGATCGAAGACATAGCCAGCGCCACGGATGCGATGTTCCTTTTCCTTTTCATTTTCGTGAACCTGGCTGTCATCAATTTGAGGAAAAACCGTCCGGATTTGGATAGAGGCTTTAAAGTTCCGCTCTTTCCTCATATTCCCATACTAGCGACCTTTTTAAACCTCTTTCTGGCCGTGTTCCTGTTCTTCTACAGGCCTGTGGGTGTTTGGGTTTGTATAGGATACCTGCTCTTCGGTATCGGCTTTTATTATCTTTATTCTCGCAGAAAAGAGTATGTGGCCAAGGCTGAACCTGTTGTGCATGCTGAGCATCCTGTTTTCACAGCCAGTCCGTGCGATTTCCATATCCTTGTGCCCGTTGCCAACGAAAAGACAGTCGTAAATTTGCAGCGCTTTGCTGTTAGAATGGCTAAAGCTTACTCTGCTGATATCACAGCCGTGAATGTCATTCAAGTACCGGCCCAGCTTCCGCCGAGTGAGGGACGGAAATATCTTGATTGTGCGCGTTCCTTGCTGGGGAAAGCCATAGATGTTGCTGAACAGGAAAACATACCTGTCTATTCTCTTGTGAAATTGACCCACAACATCCCCAAAGCCATCATCGAGACGTGTGAGGAGCGGAAAATAGACCTGATGGTTCTTGGATGGGAGGGCGAAAGACCGGCCCATGACAGGGTGTTCGGAACAATTACAGACGAGATCATACTCAACACGGTCTGCGATATTGCCCTAGTTTGTCGGTCACCGGCTGATAGGGAAATCAACAGGATTCTGATTCCGGTAAGCAGTATAAAATACGCCATTCTCTCACTCAAAATCGCAGAAGCCATTTTGAAGCAGAACAGCACGCCGATCGTGCTGTTTCATGCTACATACCACGATGATAAGATGAGTGTCGAGCAGAACTATCGCGAAGAACTGCACAAATTAAAAGAAGAGATCGATCCTGACCGGTACAAGATCGTGATCAAAAAAACACAGAATGTTACAGAAGCGATCCTCTCCGAAACCCAGCACCACGATTTGATCATCATGGGAGCCCCAGAGGAAGGTTTGGTGCGGAGGGCACTGTTCGGCGACTTGCCCGTTCAAATAGCCAAAGAGACCGGTGTGCCGATCATTCTGACCAAGAGATACACAGGGCATGTCAAGTCCTGGTTCCAGAAATTCTTCGGCTCACGCAAGACTATGCTGGATTAGCCGTAGCCGTTCTATATAGTTTTTGAAGAAAACAGATGAGAGAAAAGAGGGGAAGAAAGGAAGCCCCCGGTTGTAAGGAATCCACATCCTACAGTGCCACCTCTGTCCAATTGGCCCGCCACCTCGGGCTTTTTGAAGCCACGATGATCGGGGTGGGTGCCATGATCGGCGCCGGGATTTTTGTTCTGACGGGCATTGCCGTTGGCAACTCAGGACCCGCCGCTGTCATCGCTTTTGGTTTGAACGGAGTCGTGACTTTGTTTACGGCTTTGAGCTATGCGGAATTAGCCAGCGCCATCCCCGAGGCAGGAGGTGGTTATTCCTATATCAAGAAGGTCATGCCCAATTCCATCGCCTTTATCGCGGGCTGGATGCTGTGGTTTGCCTATATTGTCGCCTGCAGTTTGTATGCAAAAGGATTCGGCAGCTATTTTCTGGAATTCTTCGAGCGTTATATCCCCTCAGTCACTCACCATGTTATTGATTTTTTAGGCAAGAATCCCTCTGTCGCTTTATTAACCGTAATCATCGGAATTCTCTTTTTGACAGTCAACATCATCGGGACCCATGCCACAGGAAAAACCGAGAATGTCATCACCATGGCCAAGATTGTGATTCTTTCGGTTTTTATCTTCTTTGGGTTGAAGCAGGTTTTGAGCGCTCCAGAAGTAACCGCTGAGAACTTTTCTCCTCTCTTTCCACTAGGATTCTCGGGTGTGCTGGCGGCCATGGGATTGACCTTTATCGCCTTTGAGGGGTATGACTTGATCGCCACAGTTAGCGAGGAAGTGAAGGAACCCCGCCGGACAATTCCCAAAGCCATATTGTTATCACTGTCCATCACAGTCGCCATATACCTGCTGGTTGTGTTTTCTTGCATCGGCGCTGTTCCCTCGGCTGAGGGTTTACCGACATGGCAGTTACTCGGCAAGTACAAGGAGATCGGGATTATCCGGGCGGCCCAAGGTTTTATGCCCAAGTTTGGGGTGATCTTGATTCTTGGAGGAGGACTTTTTGCCACTTTGAGTGCGTTGAATGCCACCATTATGGCTTCCTCTCGTGTGGCCTTCTCTATGGGGCGAGACTGGATGCTGCCGAACATGTTGAGCCGCGTTCATTCCATAAGACGCACACCTGTCTTAGCCATTAGTCTGAGCGGCTTTTTGTTTCTGGTGGTGGCTGTTGCCTTGCCTCTCGAGATCATAGGTATTTCAAGCAGTCTGCTGTTTTTGATGACTTTTGCTCTTGTCAACGTAGCGCTTATTATGTATCGGAGGAGGAGCCCTTCCCCTCGAACTCCTTTCCGAGTCCTGTTCTTTCCCCTGACTCCGATATTGGGAGTTTTTACCTGTGCAGGATTGGCTGTCTATCAATGGTCAATAATCCATTGGCCCTTGTCTTGGCGGCCGCTTGGGTCCTTGTCGGGCTGACCATATTCGTCATTCTGTTTTCAAAACGGGTATCAATCGCAGATGTGCCCAAGACCATCGTGACTCCTGAACTTCTCGACCTCAAAAAGGCCAAACGCTACAAGACGCTTGTTCCGCTTGCCAACCCGGAAAAGGTCCGGCCACTGGTGGAGTTAGCAGGGAAAATCGCTTACACGTGTCGGGGGGAAGTCTTAGCCTTATCAGTCGTGGACCTGCCAGATGTGATCGGTTATTCAGTTGCCCAACCCTTTGTCGATGAGGCCCAAATGGTGCTGAGGAAGGCTCAGGAGATTGCTATCGGAGGAAGGATTCCGTTTGCTTCCCTGTTGAAGATCGGGCGTTCTGCAGCTTCAGAGATCATTCAGGTTGCGCGGGAAAACAGATGTCATCTGATTTTGCTTGGCTATAAAAAAGACGAAGATCCTCTGGATAACAGCGTGATTCACTATGTGATTTCTCATCAACCCTGCGATGTGGCTATCCTGAAAAGTGGAAACGTGTCAGTGGATACGTTTCGGCGCGTCCTGATCCCTTTAGCTGGAAAGGAGGTTCATGACAAGATTAAGGTTCGCATCGTGCACTGCCTGTATCAGGTTGAAGAAGGTCAAGTCACTTTGATGACTGTCATTCCTCCTGGGTCCAGCATGATGCGGCGCAGTAGGGCATATGAAATGCTCAAGAGAGCTGCAAAAGTCTATCAAGTTCCCCTGGCAGAACTTGTCGTCGATGAAAATGATCAGGCAGCCCAAGCCATTATCCAAAGAGCTTCAGATTATGACCTGCTTGTGCTTGGGATGAGGGACGAACCCTGGTTGCGGGCGTTTTTCTTTGGCACATTGGCTCAACAGGTGGCAGGACAGGTTCAGTGTTCGACGATTTTGACCAAAGCTTTCATTCCGCAAAGGGCGAAGATAAAACGTTTGATAGGCAGAAGGCCACATTTGACTCTGGATAAAAAAATACCCGGGGCTGATGATTAGCTAAGAATGGAGATGTGGAGATGGTGGAGATGAGGTCAGCCCTTAACTTTGGACAATTCCAGGTTTGAACCTTCTATTTCTATACTCATATCTGATTATAAAGATCAAGAACTTTGGCCTCTCCAGATATGAAAAAATGTCCAAAGTCAAGGGCTGACCCCAACGGGAAGAAAAGGGGAGCCAGGAGCTCAGCTGGCTCCCCTGGATTAGTGATCACTCCTAAGGTTTGTGCCGGTCCGTGGTCACTAAGCCATTGCAGGGCATCATTAAGGGCTTTACTTTTCGTTTTTCTTTGCTTTTTCTTTCGCCAGCATCTCTTTTAGCTGCATCAGCTTTTCTTTGATCTGCTTCCTCTTTTCAGGATCTTCCGTCTTTTCATACATTTCCTTGAGTTTCGCCGCTTCCTTCTCGTAATCAATGGCGGTTTCAGATTTGATCAATCCTTTTTCCTTCATTTCTTGTAGGTCCGCCAGCTTTTCCTTCAGCTTCGCTTTCTCTTCAGCGTCCTCTGTCTTTTGGATCATAGTCTTCAGCTTTTTTACCGTGTTGATATACTGCTCTTCAGTCATCTTTACAGTCTTTACTTCGACCCATCCTTCCGCTTCTTTCATCTTTTGAATCTCAATCAGTTTCTCTTCAATCAATTTTTTCTTTTCCGGGTCGTCGGTTTTCTCATACTCTTCTTTTAGATTTTGTTCCTTCAGCTGAATCTCTTTGAGCTTCTTTTCCTTTTCTTTTTTCTTTGCGTCGTCTGAGGCTTTTTGATCTGCCGTCTGACTCAGGCCATTAGGTCCATCCAAGGCGACAATTGCTCCATCATTATTCATTTTGGCATGATCGGTGGAACTAGCTGGTCTCGGATTAGCAAAAGCTAGAACGAGAAAACAAATCACAGGGATCAAAAGCAGAAATTTAGACTTTGCCCAAGTTTTGGATTTGCCTTTTGTCATCATGGTTATCCTCCTTTTGATGAGCGAATGATTGAAGTTGTTCACGAATTCGAACAGCTTCAAACCCACATGCTGCTCGAAGATGAGCAGTTGATACTTGGCCCGGCTGCAGCCCTGCGCGATAACGTGGTTGTCAGCCAAGTATTCATGGGTTTCTTTGAGTGACGTTTTGTACGGCCGTACAAAAGGATTAAACCATTCGACGATTGTCAGCAATTCTATGATGATGAGATCTATAGTATGGTACTGATTTATGTGAACCAGTTCATGATCGATGATTCTGAGAAGATCATGCTGGGATATATTGGATTTGTTCAAGAAGAAAAAGTTGAAAAAGGAAAATGGGGCAGAGTCTTCATCGATGAAGACGAGTTTTATCTTTCCGTACTTTTGGAATCCGTGTTTTTTGATCAGCATGAGGAGCTTGGCGATTTTGTAGCCAAATCGGACAAGGAAGAATGCGACACCAAGGAGATATATAATCCATACGATGTCCATAAAACCAAAGGAATTTGTCTGGATTGCTGAGTTAGGGGCAAAAGCGTGCTGTTGCTCGATACTTGGATGAGTGAGGAAAGGGGAAGGGATGTTGATAAGAGGAAGGAGAAAAGAGAGAGGAATAGAGAGTAGCAAGAAAAGACGATTGATGGCAAAGAAGGTTTCCTTTTTTAAAAAGATCCAGTAAACGAGATAGAAAAGACCTATGCAAATCCCAGACTCGACTAGATACAAAAGAAAGCTATTCATTTTCATCCCTCTTTTGCTTATGGATTTCCTGGCTGATCATCTTTCTGATTTCTTCCAGTTCTTCTATATTCATATCTTTGTCTCTAGCAAAAAAGGATACCATCTCCTTGAATGAATCGCTGAAATAATCCTTCATGATGCTCTTCAGAAAGGCCTTGGTGTAATCTTCCTTTGTGATAACCGGATAGTATTCGTGTGTGTTGCCGTACGCATCGTGTGAGACGAATCCTTTCTTTTCCAGGATGCGGACAATGGTGGACACCGTGTTATAGGCGGGTTTTGGGTGAGGAAGGTGCTCTATGATGTCCCTCACAAAACCCTTTTCCAAGTCCCATAGTATTTGCATGATTTGTTCTTCGGCTTTTGTTAATCGTTTCATGGTGTCTTTAATATACAACTAAATGATTAGTTTGTCAACTAAATAGTTAGTTTTTATTTTTGGATTTGATGCTTTTTTTGATTTCCACACTGTGTTGGTTCTTTACAACTTAATAAACGCGTGTGCCGTGTTTTTAGTTGCCAGGTAGGGAAACTCGCGCCATTTCTCCATGCATATTTTTGGGGAGTGTCTATAGATTCTGGGCTTTATCTTTTTACAAAATCAAGGTAGTCTTTTCCTTCGCCATATGGATTCAAAGGTTCCACAATTTTGATTTTTTCCTTTTCCAGGTCCAGAAATCTTCTTTTCTTTTCAGGTGCGACGACTTCGACTTTTGGCCGGAAAATGTCTTGCTCGTTGATTTCTCTGACCACGGCGATACTTTTATCACTCAGAGAAACGATTGAGCCCACCGGCCATACACCTGTTACCTTGAAAAACCTGTCCAGAATTTGAGGATGAAAAAGCTTCTTGCGTTCTTTGATCATGATCTCATAGATTTCATTCGGTGGGCTGTCTTTTTTATAGGTCCGCTTTTGTGCAAGAGCATCATAGACATCACAGATAGATACGATGAACGATGCAATGAAGGGTTGTTTCAAATACGCCACCTTGGGGTATCCTTTTACATCATATCTCAGGTGGTGTTCAAAAGCGACGATGGCAGGAAGAACGCCCATGGTGTCCGTGTATTCATTCAGGATTCGTGCTCCCAGAATGGCATGGTCTTTAATCTTTAAATACTCCTGATCAGTAAGCTTAGAGTCCTTCCTGAGTATTTGTGAAGAAATATAGATTTTTCCCACATCATGAAAAAGGGCCGCGACCCCAACATCAAGCACTTCGTCTTTAGAAAATCCTAATTTTGAAGACAAATGCATAGCAAGGATTGAGACGTTCAAGAGATGGACAAAGGTCAAGAGATCTTTTGATTTTATTTGCAATAGACTCATGATCTCCTGGTGTCTCCCGATAAAATTTTCCATGACGTTGAGCAGATTAAATCTCAAATCGATATAATCTATGACTTCCAGATTTAAGACTCTTTCGATAGAGCTGACGTATGTGTCGATCGAGGTTTCGTAGAGCTTTTTCAAAGCCTCCCAATCATCTGTTCCTCCAATCTGAAACAGAGAATCATCTTTTAATTTTCCTGTTTTTATGTTTCTGATCCCGTGAAGGGCAAGAACTTTCTGGGAGTCCTTTTGGAGTTTATCTTTGGTGAGGGTTGACAAAAGTGAGACAAATTCGCTCAATTCATCCGGACTGAAAGTCTTGTGAATGTATATTTTCTCGATATTTCTCTCCAAAAGATAAAGAATCGAAGATTTTAATCTTCTGCTCAAGTCAAAGTAGATTTCTTCTTCGCAAGCAAGCTCTTCATCCACCATGCCAATGATCAATTCAGTCTTATTCTCCAAAGCCTCTTGCAAGCTTTTGTTGGACTTTTCGATAGCCTCATGGAATACAGGATGGTTCCTTGAATAAAGCTTGCCAGCCTGTATGGCAGAAAAGAGATGAACGACTGCCTTTTTGTGCTTATTTATCATTCCACTTCTCCAAAACTCTTTTCGCCCCCTCTCTAATTTTTTTATTCCAAAAATTCTTCCTTTTGCTCATGGCGATTAAGTATGGTTTGGCATCTTTTGCTTCTTTCAGATCCATAATTTTCATGTTCTCCGAGAGGAGTTTGTTTCTTATTCCAAATGGAGATCCAATGGATAGCATCCTTTTTAGAATTTTGTCTTTTAGATTCTTATCTCTAATCAATATCACAAAGGCTTCTGCCTTTAAACGCGTGTCTTTATCCTTGAGAATAGGCATCAGAAAATTTGTATCGTAATTAGAAAGATGTTGCATGGCTAGCAAAACGTCGATCTTGATCCGCCTATCAACAAGTTTGTAGATATTTTTTAATACGACCTGGGAAATGATTAGGTCTATTGTTTTCAGACTTTCAATAACTTTCTTGATGAATCTGTTGTCTGATGAATATTGCTCCATGTTGAGGTTGAAATAAAACAAATATTCTTTGAAGAATTTAAAAAAGGCACTCAGTGTGTAAGGAGTGACTTTTCCTTCTGTGAATATTTTTTCTAAATACACATTGACGTCTAAAGTGCTTCTTTCAAAAGCATTGATAAAATATTCGAAATATAATGAAAGTTCACCTTGAAGAATGGCTTGCTCTATGAATCCGGCAATATGATTGTTCATTTCTTTATACATAGGTTCAGAGGACAACTCTTCTTTCTTCCCTTTCAAAATATCATAGATGATTTTTACGCATTCATAGTCTTTCTGCTCTGTTATTTTTTCCCATTCCTTATGGAGCTTTTTCAGAAGCACCACGATTTCATCCGTGTTCACTTCTCTATCGATGAGATTGAGGAGCATGAATCGGTAATTCATGAAAAGGACGTCATATTGAAACGATAATTCTTCCTTGAAGGAAATTTCATTAAGCAGAGTGGCAAGAGTGTTGCGATAAACCTCTGAAATCATAGGACTTGAGCTTTCAGATAACAACGCTCCCATCTTATTTATGATTTTCGGATTGGATTGCAAAGACTCGCTTTTTCTGAAAATGTTTGCAATAAAATGTGCTGTGCCTTCATGTTTTTCTTTTCCCACGAGTGTTGTAAAAACATCGAAGTTTAGAGAATTAAAACTATCATCTGTTAAGATTTCCTCCCAAAGTGTTGCAGCTAAATCCTTTTCCTTAAACTTGCCGGTGATTGTTCTTAACTTCTGACTATCATTATCTGAGAGGGCTTGTTTTTTTCTCAAAATCGTTTGGACGAATTCTTTTGTGCATTCACGAAATTTTTGAGTATCTAACTTCTGCAATTGAGAAAAAAATCCCGATAGAGCGTCGATTGTTTCTTCGCTCTCTATGATCTCTTCCAGTTCAAAGGTTTTTATGACTTTTTCAAAAGACTCGGATAAATCCATGATTTTCTGATCGTTTTGTGTGTCTAAAGCTTCTTGAAGCAGTATGAGCCAAATGTCTTTGATTTCCTCTCCCGTGCCCTTCAAAAGTTCAGAGTAGTCAAGCTCTTCAAAAGTGATGTGCGGCAGCTCTTCTTCGGCCATTATTTTGCTGGGCCCACCCTTTTTAATAATATCCCCTGGAGATAAAGCAAGCTTTGAGATGAAATAGACCAGTTCATCAGTGGTAATCCCCTCAGAGATTTCAATACTTTTCAATTTCCTGAAGTGGAATATCTTTGCTAACTCTTCGAACAACTGTCCTTTTTCCCAATATCTTTCATCGATGAAGAGAGAACGTGATGTGAAGCCAAGATATATGGGGATCAGGAATCTAAAGAGTGTATCGGTCTTTTTCTTTAGGTCAAATATGGATTTTGAAAAAGCAGGATGCTCGATACCGTAGATAGATGCGTTCCTGAAGGAAATTTTGAAGGAATTGAGAAAATCTTTGAGCGTTTCCTCTTTAGTCATGAACCAAATCCTGATAAATATTCCTCAAACAGTGAATCCCTCCGCACATTCTTTAAAACATCCTGGACTTGAGGGGGAAGAATTCCTGTTCCCCTTTTGTTTAAGGCGTCGACGGTTCTGTTGGCTTTTTGTGTTAAACAACAGACTTAAACCATCTAGATTTTAATATAAAGGAGGTATTAAGCACAAGAAGTAAAATCAAAGGCTTAACTTTGTTACTCTTCTTTGATTCGATTTCGCTGCCTGAAAGGTTAACTCTCTCGCTTGAATAATCCCAGCTTGATGCTGAGTTCTGTGGAACCCCACATGAGAAAAAAGGCTGTTAAGGCCATCCTTAGGAGAGATGCGACTTCTGGTTCGCTTTGAAAAAAAAGTCTGTGAGTGGCTTCTAGCCCTTGATCAGTTCCAAAATAGAAACCAATGGCTATGAAGGCTCGGGCCGTCCTTTGAATGAAAGATCCATCATCCTTCGGAATTCCTCTTCTCCAGATAATCAGAAAACCTCCATTCAAACCCAAAAGGATTGCAATAAAGTCTGCTGGAATATGGGGAACAAAAAGAAGGAGAAACGGGAGAAGGAAAAGATAAACCAAGAGGATCAAAATTTTCCTGTTCCATTTGACTAGGGAGGATGTGCTATAAAAAAGATCAATAATCCGGCGATTCCTGAACACAAAGCCATAGAAGACAAACGCCATCATCCACCCGATAAGATAACCCCCCATGATGTCGGCCAGGAAATGTCGACCTAGATAAATTCGGGAGAAAGGAATAAAGACGATCATACCTATCGAAACGATTCTAATCCATTTTTTCTTAAACATCATCGCCAATAAACCCCATGTGGCGGCAGCATTACTGGTATGTCCAGAAGGAAAGCCCCAAGAATCGATAGGATGGATTCGTAAGGCCTCAACCACTTCCTGGGGCAGCCTTCCCCAAAAATTTTCTGCTCCCATGCTTTCAAAAGGGGTTAGATTCGGACAGCTTTCTCCCAAAAGCTTTACATTCAGATCCACATTGGCAGGGCGGGGAAGTGCGAACAGATTTTTGAAAAAAGTCGTGATGATCGTGGTCCAGAGCACAGCGTGGGTCAGGATAAAACCCTCTCTGAATTTTATACCGAAAAGGATAATTATCAGAAAAACGGTAATGTAGGAGGGATATCCAATCGTCGTCCAGAATTTGAAAAAATTGGTTAGGAAATCCGAGGAAAAAGACTGAATGAATATGATGATTTCAGTTTGGAACATCAGATGTACCGCAAATTTTATCGATGTTTATAGCATAGCTGGAGGAGAATTTCAATTTGTTGAAGGGAGTTCGAATGTCAACCAGGTGATATCCTTGGATTGAATTATCTCACCAAGGGAGGAAATTTTGCAGGTGGACGGCGGCGTTTGGTGGCCTGTTCGTATGCGAAGGCAATTTTGATGATATCAGGTTCAGCGAACAGCCTCCCTACGATCTGCAGCCCTGCTGGAAGATTGTCATAGGTAAAGCCCATAGGCACCGTGATTGCTGGAAAGCCTGTGTGTGGAGGAATGAGCTGGCTGTTGTCTCCGGCTGGACTCTCGTTGTCGCCGATTTTCCGCGGGGGATTGCTCCAGGTGGGATAAACGATGGCATCCAGTTCATGCTCATCCATGGCCTTCAAAACAGCCTCACGAAAAGCAATATTTCGGGGCTCATTATAGAGATCCTGGCACATCGGATCCCTAGTTATTGGGACCTGTAACGCACGCTCTAGTCTTTTTTCGATGTAGGGGGAATAAAGTCCGGTGTTCACGATGTCGACAAGTGTTTTGAATGGTGCCTTATCCCCGAGAGAATCCAGATAATTGTTCAGGTCGTGTTGGAACATGTCGCACCAGATGTCTTTCGTCAGCGCTTCGAACTCAGGAATGACAAAAGGGTCCACGGTTTCTGCCCCTTGAGCTTTCATGTCATCGATAGCTCTATCTAAGAGTCCTATGATCTGAGGATCTGCTGTAGGCTTATCCGTATAATAGCGGAACACTCCGATCCGTGCACCTCTGAGTCCTTCTCTGTCTAGAAATGGCATGTAGCGATCAGGGATTTTACCTTTGCTCTTTTCGGTGATGGGGTCAGCAGGGTCATAGCCAGCGATCACTTCCAAGATTTTTACGGCGTCCTCAACCGTTCGGGCCATAGGACCACCGATGTCGTTTCGCAAGTAAAGAGGGATGATCCCATCCCGGCTTGTCAATCCCATGGTTGAACGGATGCCCACCAGACAGCAGTGGGAGGAGGGACCGCGTATGGAGTTTCCAGTATCTGTTCCCAGACCGACAGTCCCAAAGTTTGCCGCCACTGCAACCGCTGTTCCTCCGCTCGATCCTGCAGGTACTCGCTCCAGGTCGTAGGGATTCCGGGTCGTGCCGGCGATGGAGCTTTCCGTTTGCATAGGACTGAAGGCCCATTCCGCCATGTTGGATTTGGCCAGGATGATAGTCCCCGATTCTCGAAGCTTTCTGACTTGATACGCATCGTCGGGAGAGATGAATCCCTTGAAGGCCAGGGACCCCCCTGTGGTCTGCAGGTCTTTTGTCTCGTAGTTATCTTTGACGATTATCGGAATCCCATGGAGAGGATGGAGTTTTTGAGTCTGCTTAAACTCTATGTCCAGCTCATCGGCTCTCTTCAGGGCGTTTGGATTGATGACGACGATAGAATTCAATCCTGTGGATTGGTCATAGAATTCTATGCGGTTGAGATAATATTCGACAAGTTGTCGGCAGGTGATGTGGCCGGCTTTAATGGCACTATGAATATCGGCGATCGTTGCTTCCTCAACTGTGAATCCTAGCTTCATCGCTTTCTCCTCGGTATCGGTAGTCTTTTTACAAACGAGTAGCCAAAACAAAATTATTAAAAGGAATGTGATTCCAAGAATCCATGATGAGTTTTTTTTCATGACGAAGCCTCCTTTGCATCATGGCTGATACTTATCATACATAAAAAACAGGGTCAATGAGCTCATTTAAATAAATAAAGACTCAAGGGATGAAATGATGTATAAATGGAGAAATGTGGCTGGAGCAAAAAATCATAAATAGGAGTCAGGCTGATGGAATCTATAAAGACCCAACGCATTCCGTACTCTCAGATTCGGGTTATGTTTGATAAAGCGAGAGAGCTCGAACATCAGGGAAGGAGCATCATTCATCTGGAGA
>Ga0224506_10000877_pt1 | contig 23007 bp, 15 predicted proteins | sample SF_Jan12_sed_USG_2_FD_169108 | JGI IMG/M metagenome (GOLD analysis project Ga0224506, IMG submission 169108) | Sediment microbial communities from San Francisco Bay, California, United States - SF_Jan12_sed_USGS_8_1 | ecosystem: Environmental > Aquatic > Marine > Sediment | place: USA... | reverse complement strand
CTATCTGCACCGCCGAAGTCTGCTGGATCGAGGAAGTATTCGTGCTCAGGGGTTTTGAATTGCTCAGTCAACTCAACGCGACGAATCCCAAAGGAGTCGGATACATATTTAACAAATATCAAACCCAGCATAACGTGTTTGTACTGCGACGCATCGAGCGATGGTAAAAGCTTATTGGCACTGGTCCAGAGCTTTTTCTCCAGGCCGTTTAGAAATTGTTGTTCTTCGGTATTGGTCATTAATGTCTCTGGGTGATAAGAATCAGGTGCTTATTCTATTAAGAAATGGACGGGGCTGTTGTTTGCAGTTGACACTTAACTCATCCTTTAGATTTATTGTTCTTATTTATTGGATTTCGCTTCATTCGATACTACCCCATATAACCCGTTATTTATACTTCTAAGCCTTTGTTTTATTTAAAAAGCTTGTTCAGACACCCATGTTAAATAATACATATAAGCTGGTTTCCCGCATTTCTTTAGTTCATTAGTTTATTCTGCAGCGACCAGGCTATTCATTAGCTTGGCTGAGCGTGTTTCTATCATTTTAATTATGTTTTCTATCAGTTTGCATTCGCCGTACTGACTGGTGAATGCTTGTTGTGTTTTTTTTGATTCGATGATAATTTGCTGGCTCATTTTTTCTAACGTTTGTTTGACCAGTTTGTAGCCCACATCAATATCTTCTGCAAACTGTTGCCAGCGCCGGGCGATGATCCAGTTTGGTTTATCTTCTCCGCCAATTTTCATGGCCTGTTTATCTGTTAGTTCATCGTACACGGCAGTGCACATAAGATCGTAAAACGGTGCGAGCATGGGTCCTGACTTTGCAAATAATAAGGCGATATTTTTTGCGTGTGCATCTGCATTGCCGATTAGATAATTAAATACCACCCAGTGTAATAAATTGCGCACATCGGCAACCGGTTTAATACTGTTGTTGCGTATTAATTCAAAACACATTTTGAGACTGGGACCGCCTTCTTTTTCGTATTTCATATCTGGCATTACGCCCAGTGCCTGACAAAAATCTTCCTGATGCAGTCGTGTAATATTACCCTGTTGATCTTGCTGGCGGTCGTAACGGGTTATTAAATAGAGTGGTACGGCTTTATGCAGGATAGTGACATCTGGCACTGGCAGCTCCATACGCGATGCCAGCATCATGCAAAATGTTTCGTTTTCAACGGTGTGTGGGTACTGTGTAACAGGCGGCTTTACTATATGACTACTGGCTGCTGAGCCCATGGTCAAGCTGATCTGGCAACCATCAAAATACACGGGTAATTTATTTTGTGCACCAGCGAGCGATAGTCGAAGTCCCTCTTCCCCCGCGAGCATTGGTCGTTTTGGTAATTCTGCAATCAGTGTATTGAGTTGTTCATCATCAAGTGGGCGATAGCTGCCTGCGCTATCAGGCTCTAGCTCTGTCGGTAATAGTGATATTGCGCCGGCACACTCACCACCAACGGCTTCGAGCAAGGCAAAATCATTTTGCTCAGATAAACCTAATTTTCGCGCAATGATTCTGCGCAGTTCTGACTCTGGCAGCAGGTTAGCGAAAAATGGGCGGGCACGATCATCGTCATAGGCTTCAGCCTGTAGCGGCAAGCCTAAAGATAATGGCATTGGGCGTTCGCTATTGAGCCAGTCCGGCGCATATTGGAAGACAAACCGCCGGCCTTGATCGAGCTGTAGCATGCCGACGATATCCTTATTCCAATAAACGCTCAGTTGATTATCCATTTTGTTTAAGGTGTTTGATTCCAGCTACGTGGCTGAAGCTTGAGCTGCAGCCCCAAACACTTGAGTACCTTAAGCACCTTACCAAGCTCCATTGTCGCTTTGCCATTTTCAAGATCAGAAATAAAACGCACACCCACTCCACAAAGTGCAGCAAACTCAGCCTGGGTAGCGCTTTGCGCTTTGCGTTGAGCCCTGACGCACAGACCGATATCGTCACTATTATCTATATTCCCGTACGGGATTGAATTTTTAATATTCATCTTTATTGGCTATTTATATTACCGTACGGTAAATATATGTTTGTCATGTCTTTTATGCAAGTTAATATTACCGTTCGGGAGTACTGTTTCTACTTTCTATATTCTGTTGCTTATAAGTTTCAGGATATATTTCCCGTTAACTCGTTATTTACTCAATTACCTGGAAATAATTCTGCTGTACTAAGACAAACATTTTAAGCCGCCACTGTTCTAATCGAACTGCCTGCCGTAGATCCTATTACATCGACCCTAAGCGCCATCTGTTCTTTTAATTCTGTTACGTGCGAGATGATGCCTATGGTTCTGCCGCTGGCTTGCAGGTCTATTAGTGTTCTTATTGCTAAATCCAGTGAATCCTGATCCAGGCTGCCAAAGCCTTCATCTATAAAGAGAGTATCAAGTTTAATACCGCCGGAATAGGACTGAACGACATCGGATAAGCCTAATGCGAGTGATAGTGCTGCTAAAAAGGACTCGCCGCCTGATAAGGTGGCGACTGCACGGGTTTTGCCGGTGTAGCTGTCCTCTACTTCCAGCTCCAGGCCAGATGCTTTATTTCTACTGGCTCGGTCTTCTTTACGGACTAACTGATAGCGGCCATTTGTCATCAGGTTTAGGCGCTGTGAGGCCTGGATGAGTACGTCCTCTAACAATACGCCCAATACAAATCGCTCTAGGCTGATTTTATCGCCGGTTTGGCCTGTCGCTACCTCGCTGAGTGTGCCGTATATTGCATATTCTGCATCCAGCTCGGAATTTTTTTCATGTGCTTTTAGTAGCTTTTGCTGGATTGATTTGAGCTGGTTGTTTCGTTCTTCGAGTTTTCGCCAGCTATCATCGACTGCTTTAAACTGTGCTGTTACTTCGATTAATTGTTGTTCGATGATTTCAAGATCTGGCTGGGTCTGTTTTGCAAGCTCGGATTTAAGTTGTGTGACGACACCTTGTAGCGCATCTCGTTCGGAGCGATAGGTTTCAATCTCTGTTTTAAGTTTCTGCTGATTTTCTTCCGACAATAAGGCTGTATTAAATGCATTCACATCATTAAAGCTGCTTTGAGTTAATGCCGCGTTCCAGTCATTGCTGGCTTTTTCTGTTTGTTGTGTTTGCTCTTTTAACTGCGCTGTTAATGTCTGGTGCCGGGATATGCTGGTGTCTCGCTCAGAGCGTTTTTGTGCCTGATCTGCTTCGGCTTGAGTTAAGGCTTTTGTGAGTGAGGTGATGGAAATATCCAGCTCTTTTAAGACAGTGGATAAATGATCTGCTTGTTGATATTCAGCCGGGATCAGTTTCTCTAATTGATCGGCACTGGTGCGTGCCTGGATAACCAGCTCATTATCGGCTGTAACATTTAATTCCAGACTGGCCAGTTCATCCGCCATATTGCTGAGTGCGCTTTTTATTTCCTGTATTCTGCTAGTGATTTGTTTCAGTGTGTTTTGTTGCTGCAATAACGCGTTCACGTCTGCTTCTATTAACACCAGGCTATTAGTGACTGCATCGAGCGATTGTGTTGCCAGCTCCGCTAAGGTTTGTTCGATCTCGGTCAGACTTTTCTGGTTGTTAGTGACTTCATTTTTTGCCGCATCTAACAGCTCTCTGGATTGCTGCATGCTGTTATGTGCTGCGGTTTCTTTGCTGCGTGCCTCATCTACCTGCTGTTTGTTGACTAATAAATCTCCACTCGCGGCTTTAGCCGGGTTTGGGTGCTCTTTGCTGCCACAGACAGCGCAAGGCTGATCTTCTTGCAGCTCTTGTGCTAGTAATGCGGCCTGCCCGGCGTGCCATGTCAGCTCTGTCTGCCGCGCTATTTTCTGTAGGCTTTCATAAGCGGTTTTATTCGCGTCAACTTCTGTTTGTTGTTTGTTCTCTTTTTGCTTTAACGCTGCCTGTTCATCTCTTAATGATTCTAGTTTTTTACGTTGCTCGACTTTTTGGCGCTGTGATTCGCAGGCAATTTGTTTATCCGCCAGTGATTCAAGGGCTTTATTTAATTCTGTGCTTTGGGTTTCGAGTGATGATTGCTCATTAACTAATAGTGTTTGCTGGTCTTTTTTGGCTGTTAGGTTTTGCTGACTTGTAGCCAATGTTTTTTCATTGTTAGCCAGCTGTGTTCTTGCAGTTGTTAACTCGATGATTCTGGCTTGATGCTGTTGCAGTTCAATTTGTTGTTTTTTCAGCTCATCAACTTTGCTGAATGCCGCTTTTGCATCAACCAGTTCTTTTTCAGCTTGTTCAAATTGCGTGCTGGCTGTTTCTTTTTCAGCCTGACTTTGTTCAACCTGCTGTGTGATTTTTGACAGCGCCTCTGTTTCTGCTATTTGCTGTTGATAGAGATGAGAAATTTTTTGCGCACTTTCTGCCGCTTTTAACGCATTTTGTTTGTCCGTGATTACCGGCTCGAACTCAAGCTTTGTGACTAATTCGGCTGCTTTTTTATTGAGGTTATCAAATTTTGCTTTTAGCGCCAGTGCCTGTTCTTTGTGTTGGGCTACTTGCTGCTGTTGTTTTGCTGCCTGCTCTTTTTCATTCAGTGCGCCTGCAAGTTCTGGCTTTAATGTTTCCAGCTCTTGCTGGATTTCTTCTTCGCTGTTGACTTCGGCTGTTTGTAAGATGCCTTTAATCTGATTGCGATGCTGATCGACGGCCTGCCGGATGCCGGCGGCTTTGGCTTTCAGGTTATCTTCGATGCGTTTGTAGATTTGTGTTTGAAACAGCTGGCTAAATATTTCCTGTCGTTTTTTGGAATCGGCCATTAACAGTTCACGAAATTTACCCTGGGGCAATACCATAACCTGACGAAATTGTTCGACTTCCAGCCCTATCAGACTGGTGATTTGTGCGGTGGCTTCGTTGACTTTTTTAGCGACTAATAACACGCCTTCATCTGAACCATCGAGCTGCCATAGTTGTGCTTCTGTCTGTTGCGTGGTGGTGCCTTCGCCACTTTTTTTAGGCCGTTCTTGTGTGGTGCTTCTTTTGATACGATAGCTTTTATCGCCCAGATTAAAATCGAAGGTAATTTCAGTCGGCAAATCGGCAGCGGCATGATCACAACGCATTTGTGATGGTTCACGTTCATTGCCGGTTGTTTGCCCATAAAGTGCAAAGCAGATCGCATCCAGAATTGAGCTTTTACCGGCGCCGGTGGTGCCATTGATTAGAAACAGCGGGTTATTTCCCAGCAATGTAAAATCAATTTTTTCTGTAGCGGCAAAAGGACCGAATGCCTGGATAGTAAGACTCAGGGGTTTCATGCAACATCCCCCTGTTTTTTATGCATGGCTTGCAGTGTTTCCTGAATGGCTTTATCTTGCTCTTCGGATAATTCCTGACCGGAGATTTGCTCAAAGAAATCACGGAACATTTCCAGCTCGCCGCGTTTTAGTTTTTCACGGCTCATTTGTTGTTCACCGGTTTCTAACATGCCGGGTTTTTCTAAATGCAATACATTCGGATACACCTCACGCAGTTTGCTCATGGGGTCGAGAATGGCGTGGCGATCGGTCAGTCGAATCAACAGATAGTCATCACTGTGCGGGTCTACTTTACCCTGCTCAATAATGGCCTTTAACTCGCCTTCGATGATACGCATATCTCGCAGCGGTGTTAGCGGCAGATGGGTTGTTGATTTAAGTCCCGATGTATCCATCTCAACCAGGGTCACGCCTTTTTTCTGGTTTTGTTCTGAGAAGCTGTATTTGAGCAGTGAACCACAATAACGAATATGTTCTTCGCCTTTGTACTGCGGGCTATGCAGATGGCCAAGTGCAACATAATCAAAGACTGCAAACGGCTTGTAACTGACTCTGTCAGCACCGCCTATTGATAGTGGACGTTCTGAATCCGACTCCTCTGCGCCATCAATAAAACAGTGACTGATAATGACATTTGGCACTTCGGCAGATTTGGCCGCTGTGATTTTTTCGAGCAGATAAGCATGTGCCTGATCGTGACTGGAGACATCCACGCTAAAATGATTGCGTACGCTTTCGGGGTCGTTATAAGGAATGCCAAAGAAGTTAACGCTGCAATCAGCCGCACTGATCACCACCGGCTCGGTGATCTGCTGCATCTCGCCGATGACATGCAGCCCTCCTTTGCGAAGCTGCCGGGAACCAAAGCGAAGTCGCTCTGCGCTGTCATGATTGCCCGGTATCAGCACAACCGGCACACCCAGATCAGAACAGATTTTATTCAATACTTCATCAAGCAGCTCTACGGCAGTGGCAGGAGGCACAGAGCGGTCATAAATATCGCCAGCGATGATCACAGCATCCACCGCTTCATTTTCAATATAGGCCAGCAGCTGATCGAGCACATGTCGCTGGTCTTCTAATAAGGACACATTATGAAACTGACGACCGATATGCCAGTCTGAAGTGTGAATGAACTTCATGGCTAAACCTGATTCCAGGCCACTTTCTTGGCCACGGAGGTGATATTTTTGCAGGCTGGCTTTAGTACGTTACTGAATAGTGTATCGCTCATGGATTACATTGCCTTAAGGCATTCCTTTAATTATTGTTTTTATCGTTTCCATTGACCGATACGTGCTTCCTGCATGTTTGTATACCGGATACAAGCCAATAGTCGCCGCTTGCCTATCTGATAGGCGCGATTCTGTTGCCCTATCAAGGCTATCCGGGTGTATTTAGTGATAACCCAAGCCACATCATAACAAGTGTTACAAGCTTGTTATTGTACACCGATACTAGTCTATTTCGCATTATCATGAAACAGATAAGTCATTGTTTTTGTGGTCGTTTTTTAACCATAGTGCAAATTATTGTCAGCCTGATGATATAGCCGTCATAACGTATTCGCTAGCCATTTTGCAGTATAGCGATGAGAGGCGACAAAATGTGACGTTTGGGATTGGGATTTCTGCCGTGCCTCATCAGTCATCACGCTATGATGACTGATGAGGGTGTGGATAGCCGATAAAAGACTTCGGCTATGACAGGGAGTATGATGTTCACGACCCATCACTATCAGCCATCATTCCGGCATTGTTCTGGCCGGAATCCACTCTTGAATGCTGACTTAAGATAGCAGCTCACCTATGGATAACGCCAGTGGTGTTAACAGCACGCTGACCACATTCATTGCGAGGTATTGTGGACGCTTCGCAATGTCTGCCCCAAAATTAATTAAAGCCCTGAGTGAAAATATTGATAAAGCCAGAGGTAATAATGCTAATAAGCTTGCTGTGGGAATCATTGGAACAAGTAGACTACTAATAACAATGATCAGTGCAGCCATTGTGATATTAATGGCAAAAAATAATCTGCTTATGTTTATCCCGTAATAGGCCGGTAAGTGTTTACGCCCTGCTTTGATGTCTGCTTCTATATCAGGGATCTGGTTTAGTAGTAACAGGTTGTTAGCGAGAAAAAAGATAATCAATGAATAAAGAAGAGTTTGTAGCGATAAGTTGTTGCTGAGTATCCACGCAATCATGTTTATCATAATCAGCCCGAAACCAGCACCGGGTGCAACTAGGCATAACCATGGGTGACGATTAATGATGGGTGTATAGGTTATGATGATAGCGATACCGAGCAGGCCTGGAATCAGCAGGATAGCGCCGACCTCGAACAGGAAATAGATGCCAATAACGATGGTGATAGCAACAGCCATCAGTGCGGTGATAAATACTGCATTTTCATACTGCGGGTTCTGAGGCAAGGCACCACTGCCTCCGCTAAACGGGGTTCTGCTGGTATTAAAGTCGAGCCGGCTTTTGAAATCATGATATTCATTCAGCATATTGACGCTGATATGGGCGGTAATAGCACCTAGCGTTATTAAGAATAACGTTGTTATATCAGGGACAATATAGTGAACCGAGGCAACAGCTAAAAGAACACAGACAAAACCAAATATCAGAAATGCCGGGCGCATGGTTTTTATAATGGTGGTGATCATTAGATTGCATTAATTTCTGTTAGTGGATTACTTGTCGGCAAAAATCTTGCTTGAAATGAGTGTCTCAGAACACGGAAAACAGCGACGTAAAGACCTTATTAGACTGTCAGCTTGCCTTTTTATCAAAATGAATCTGATTCCGGCCTTCGCTTTTGGATTTATACATTGCAGCATCTGCCCTGTTGAGAATATCGTTAAAGTCGGTATGGCCGTTAAAAAACGCCACACCAATACTCACTGTGCAGTGATGCTTCACAATAGTGTCAGATACTCCTTCGTTCTTTATCGTCATCACATAGGCTTCTGAAAGTGAGGATCGAATTTTTTCCGCAATAGCCTCAACTTGCGGTTTAGATATGACATCATCAATATTTATATTATTGAGTAACACGACAAATTCATCGCCGCCAAAGCGCGAAACCGTATCGATATCTCTTACACATTTTGTCAGTCGTTTTGCTACTTCAACCAGTAGTAAGTCACCTACGACATGGCCATAAGTATCATTTAGTGGTTTAAAATTATCCAGATCAAGAAACAGCATTGTGCCATAACATCCCGTCCGCTTGCTTCCGGCAATGGCCTGCTTTAACTGGATGTCAAACAAATACCGGTTGGGAAGCTGAGTTAATGAATCATAGAGGGCGGCTTTTGATACCTTATTTAGAAGCTCTTCGCGTTCAAGTTCGGAGCGGTAACGGAGCTGTTCTTCCTTACGCAATAATTTAAATGAAGTGGCTATCACCAAAGCAAACATCAGCAAGAATGCTCCCAAATAAAGCAGCGTTGTTTGCCGATATTCACTAAGAAATTCAGGTTGCAGAACATCAGCTGTTAGCCATGAACTGTGCTCTATTGAGTGAGTAACGAGTACCTTGCTCAATTCATCAGAAGTGAGCTGATAATTGTCGCGAGAGATTTTATCTCTCCCTCCCAGAGCAGTGACCTCCAGTAACTGAGGACTATTATCCGTAATTAACATTAACTCATGGCCCGGATATTGTGCCACTTTGAGTATATTAGCGAGTTCAGTTGGCTCAAATGTAACCATCAGAAAAAAGGGTGTTGCATCTTGATTAGTGGATTCTGCAATCACATCATAGTGAAATTTATAACTGTTTGGATGGATACGTGCTGAGTACAGTTTTGTTTTTGAATAGGTCTGAATATCCAGAACACACATCTCACCGACATAGCCCTCGAAATCAACGAAAAGTGGTTCGCCTTGATTGTCGGTGATGGTAAAGGCAAAATAATCCGGAAATGTGCGTCTTAAAGAGCGCTGAATTTCCTCAAACTTAGCATCGTTATCAGTATCTGTTAAAAATTGTTGAATGAGTGACTGGTTATCTTCTAAAAATAATAGAACTTGTCGTTGTCGTTGCTTCAATATATAGGTAATCTGATTGGCAACTTCTGAACCACTGGTATGCGCTATAGCTCGCTGTGAGCTCTCAAAGCTCGAAATTCTATCCACATAGACTAAGATTAAAACAATAAAGATTAGCGCACTTATACTGATGAGTATTAATTGTGAGATTGAAAAGTTTTTGACAGTGAATCTTTTAGATGAACATTCTTGTCTTGAGGTATCCTTGATTTGCTTCGTGGAATAATTCATAAATAGCTTATTTAAACTTCATTCTTGAAGTTGCCTGATTGTAATATTTAGTGAAAAAATAAGGCATCACACACCCTTCTGTCGGGGCTTTAATTGTGCTTAAAGCACTATACAGATAACCATACTCACCACGACTTGTCTAGTCAAATGGATTTTACTGATAAAACAGACGATCACTGCCACATCTATATTAACTAAACAGACCAACAGACGCATGACTGTCTTCACTACCCCATTCCGAGTAGAAACTGCACAGCTTGTTAACGACGATTCACAAGACAGCAGATGCGATGGCAGTCGGGTAAATATACAATGTATCATCAGGCTTATAGAACAATGCTTAACTAATATCAGGGCTAGATTTATCAGAAACCAATACACTCAGACATATGTCTTAATAGAAACAACTACCCTCTCGCCTGTATTGCTAGCAAACACAATTGCAGACTCCAGCTACCAAATTTAAACACTTCAAGCTAAAGTACTGGCATGAATCGCATGACTAACAGCATTCGTTCCGCGCTACTAAAGGCCGTTCAGGTAGAACCCGGTGAAGGTCGTGCGCTTTTTTGGTCGTTTAGTTATTTCTTTTCTCTTTTATGCAGTTATTACATTGTCCGACCTATGCGGGATGAAATGGGCATTCTCGGTGGGGTCGAAAACCTGCAGTGGCTTTTTACCGGCACGCTGCTGGTTATGACGGCTGTGATTCCGTTGTTTGGCTGGGTCAGTTCACGTTTTCCGCGTCGACAATTTTTACCTTATGTTTATTTATTCTTTATTTTCATACTATTGCTGTTTTATGGCCTGATGGCAGGACAAGTTGCACCGGCTATGGTTGCCCGCGGATTTTTTATCTGGGCCAGCGTCTTTAACCTGTTTGTTGTTTCGGTATTCTGGAGTTTTATGGCAGATCTGTACAGCAACGCTCAGGCTCGCCGGTTATTTGGCTTTATTGCAGCCGGTGGCACGGTTGGTGCTCTGACCGGCCCGGCTTTAACTGCCCTTCTGGTGCAGCCTGTTGGCGCTAGAAACTTATTGCTGCTGTCGGCTGTGTTTTTAGTCTGGGCTGTTATTTGCATCATTAAGCTTTCATCCTGGGCTGCATCAAACCAAACTGAAGTAGAAACCTCAACTGATGATGCTGGGGTAGATGCTCTTGGTGGCAGCATCTGGGATGGTATACGCTTCGTTTTTCGTTCACCCTACCTGTCAGGTATTTGCCTGCTGATGTTATTGTTTACAACACTGGCTACATTTTTGTATTTTATGCAGGCACAAATTATTCGTGATACCTTTACTGACTCCTCACAACGAACGGCTGTTTTTGCATCGATTGATCTGGCGGTAAACGCGCTTACATTAATATTACAAATTTTTCTGACCAGCCGACTGATAAAATGGTTCGGACTGGCGGCTGTGCTGGCGATTATCCCCGTCTTACTTGCAATAGGCTTTGCTCTGCTCAGTATATCGCCCGTGTTGAGCGTACTACTGGTAGTGCAAGTCATCCGCCGTGCCGGTAACTATGCGGTGATGCGGCCAGTGCGTGAAATGCTTTATGTTGTACTCAGCCGTGAAGAGAAATACAAGGCTAAGAACGTCATTGATACGGTTGTATATCGCGCCGGTGATGCCGTTAGTGCCTGGTTATATGCCGGTATGAGAAGTCTCGGAATTGGTCTGTCCGGTATTGCTTTAATAGCTGTGCCACTGGCACTATTGTGGGCATGGCTTTCGTTTAAACTGGGCCGACAACAAACAAGGATTGCTGAAAGAAACAACTAACTGACAGGGTGCTGAAGATGAAAAAAATGACAGGTATTAGTCGTCGACAATTTTTAGAACTGACAATTGGTTTAACAGGCTCGCTGGCAGCAGGCCTTATGTTGCCTAAACCTGTGTTGGCGAATACTGCCGCATTAAGAAAGGCCATTCCAAAGACCGGAGAAATGCTGCCGCTGATTGGTATGGGCACTTCGCGGACCTTTGATGCAAGCGCTAATACTGAATTACTCACACGATTACTTGAGGTGACGCAGACTTTCTTTGACATGGGGGGCGGTATGATTGACTCATCACCGATGTATGGTTCGTCTCAGGAAGTGATCGGGCAGTTGCTGCCAAGGATAAATGCTAAAAAAAATTTATTTTCAGCAACAAAAGTCTGGATCGAGGGTAAAGAAGCAGGCATTCAACAAATGGAGGAATCACGTCAACAATGGGGCATTCAACATTTTGACCTGATGCAGGTTCATAATCTGGTCGACTGGGAAACACAACTTGAAACGCTTAAACAAATGAAAGCAGACGGAAAAATTCGCTATACCGGCATCACAACCTCACATGGCCGCTATCATTCCCGTCTTGTCGATATTCTGAAACAACATGATTTCGATTTTTTACAACTGTCCTACAACATCGGTAACCGTGATGTGGAATCATCATTGTTGCCGATAGCAGAGGAAAAAGGCATTGCTGTTATTGTTAACCGCCCCTATCAACGCGGTGAACTTTTTCGCCACGTGAAAGGTAAACCGTTACCGGACTGGGCAAAGGAATTTAACTGCCACAGCTGGGGACAATATTTTCTAAAATACGTTGTATCGCACCCGGCTGTAAACTGTGCAATACCCGCCACCACTAAAGTCAAACACATGAAAGACAATATGCAGGCCGGCAGAGGTGTATTACCTGGCGCTAAACAGCGGATACAAATGCTGAAATATTTTGAATCACTTTAGAAGGATTTTTTAACAGCACGAATCACGAAATAACCGGACGCCAACCTGAGGGATTCGCTTTATTGACAATAATTAAACAGACTGTGATAAGTAGTATGATAAAAGATTCTTATTTATCACTGCTGCCTTTTATTGTTGAGGAAAGCTTCTAGAGGCATCGTTAATTTGACCAGCTAACAAGATTGACTTTATTTGTCTTATACACTTATATAGCCCACTCCTGATCAACAAAATAACCGATCTCTCTTAACGCTGGCAATAAAACCATATCGGCATATTCACAGCCTGTTTTTTGCGGGTCTTTCTGTTCCTGTTTGCCTGTTGTCTGAGGGGCATGGCCCTGTTCGTTTCGAATAAGTTCTAGCATAGGCTGATAACCAGGCTGCCAGGCCTGTATGGTTTCGAACCGTCGTTTCAGGCTGGCTAAGATGTCCATACCTGAATAATCAAGATCGCCCCAGAAATAAACTGGCCAGTTATTTTCAGCCTCTTCAAACCACCAGAGGCTGAACTGATTTTGCATTTGCTGATGATTAGCGCCACAAAAATGCAGGCTGACTCCCTCTGTTCTTCGGATACGCTCTGCACTGAGCTTAAAACCGGCGCAGTAGACTAATGCGTAGCCTACCGATGCTTTTGGGCTGCCTGTTATGGCCTGCGTGTAGCTGTCCTGATTTTCAATGAAAAGAATGCCTTGTATATTGTCTGGCAGGTACACACTGACCAGCACCGGTCTGGGTTTTATTTTTAGTTCGGGATATAAGAGTTGTACGATGTCTTCTTTGCTATCAAGAAATTTTGAATCCTGCCAGAAGCATCGGGCACTAAGACTTCTGAGTGTAAGTTGCTGATCCAGATACTGACTTATTGCCATAAAACCATTAATAATATCGGCGTTGCTTTTGCCATCAACTGCTATATTCTTTGCACTTAAGCGACTGACATCGCCGGGAAACTGTGAACTGTGTTGCTGGACGGTTGTTCTCCATAGTTCCAGCTCTGATGCTTTAACCGGCCGCTTAAGCCAGTAACGCAATTGCTGCTCTGCTTCAGGCAGAAACCTGATACGTGCATTACTGTATTCCGGATCGAGATAATTGCGTTTTTTATTTGGCCGAAAACTAAATACCGCAGGGCTTAGCGGGTTCTTTTCCTGTAGCAAGGTTTGCAGGCAGCTCCAGCATATATCAGCCGCCTCACCCTGATTGAATAATTCGGGGAGCCGTTTTTTATTGAGCGTGAAGCCGGGGATTGTTGCCGGATTTTTATCCAGCCTGTTCAGTACGCTGTGCAATAATGCTTCTATGCCTGGCTGTTCCTGCAGCCACGGCGGTGTGTTCTGTTGATCACTGCCTGAAGCATCAGGCATCGGTAAACTCTTTCATGAAATCCATTTCTGCCTGACGATATTCTGTTTTACGGTGGTTAGCCCAGAGTGTTTTTATTTTATCGGTATTGCACTGTTTACGATCAACCCAGACGCGGGTTTGCAGCTGACCTCTTGGTGTTTCACTCGGGCATTTTGCAAACACAAATTCATTGCTGATAAGATCCATAAACGGCCCGCTTTTACTTGACGGCATAATAAATACCAGCTGCAGGCCAAGGCTTCTGGTTAAATAGTCAATCACTTCGCGTGAGCGTGATTCATCCATTTTAGAGAAGGCCTCATCCACCAGTACCATACGCAAATGGTTATTGCCTTCAGAAAACCGGAAAGCAGAAGTGATGGCTGCTGAGCGAATAATATACGCCGGTGTTTCCAGCTGACCGCCACTGCCTGTGCCGTATTCGCTCAGTGCAATCGGCTCTTTACCGTCTACTTCTTTGTATATTTCATAACGCCGGTAGTTACGATAGTCTGCAATGCGCTCGAGCTCTTTAAGTGCTTTGTGCTCATCTTCATCCAGCAGCATTTTCATTAACTGATCACGGACTTTTTTCGATTTATCGGATAACGGCATATCGAACAGGTTGATGTCATCCCCCAGTGTCGGTTGCTTGATCACCTCATCAAAAAAGCGTGCGTACTCCCGGTACTCAGGCATCCATTCGCTGTCGAAGCGAAAGCTTTCCTGATCGGCACCAAACTTATGGTGAGCCAGCTCTTTGTTTAATAACTCGATCTGTCGCTTGCCACTGTTAACCGCCTGATGGATGGTATGGCACAGATGCGTGACGAAGGCGTTATTAAAACTTTCCTTAAGCTGTCTCAGGTTTTCATATTTTTCCACAAGAATATTATTTTTCAGGCGGTTAAATATCGAGTCCAGTTGTTTTTGCATATTGCATATCTGGCTAAACAGCTGATGATCATAACGCCCGGAATAGTTCTCATAGATCAAAGTATCTGCCGGCATACAGTGCTCATTATGTTGCTGGATGGCTTTAGCTATTTTGCGCTCCTGCTCATGTAGCTGTATTTCTGTTTGTTCGCGAAAGTTCCTGCAGGTATTTTCGTTGAGTTGCCGCGACTCCAGTTCTGCCGCATCCAGTTGTTTCTCAACATCAAAATCAGACCACTGGGTGACAATGGCTCTGAGGTTTTTCTCGCATTGCTCAACCTGCTCAAGCGTTTGTTCCTGCTGCTCTGATAATTTTTCGCAGTCTTTAACTGAGTTTTTAATCAGTACTTCCAGCTCACCTTTTTTCTCAATCAGCGCATTGTGCTGTTGCTGCAACAGTTGCTCCTGTTGTTTGAGTTCTGCCAGCTTATGTTCAAGCTCCTGATGTTCGGACAGATCAAGCTGTTTTAACAGGTTTTCAACTTTTTGAATTTCCCGGTTTTGCGCCATGACCAGGGACAGGGTTTCGGCATAGTTCAGTTCTTTTAATGCCCGTACATTATTCTTTACCCGTCCCAGTTGCTGCATCTGATCATTGGCCAGCTGCCACTCATCTGTCAGTGTTTGTAGCTCCTGTTGTTTGGCGTTTAATGCCCGCACCCGCGCGGCAGCACCGAATACCAGATCAGCATCCGGCAAATCACAGCGCCACATACTGTAACTGCCGGCGGCCATACCGTCACAGGTTAAGCCGCGACCGGTCGCTTTCAATTCTTCCGCTGTATCCACCATCAGTACCGCACTGTAACTGGCCTTAAAATAATGCATGGCGGTGGTATGAGAAAACTCTAATACCGTGACAATAGAGTTTGAAGGCTGACGGTTTCTTTCGCTATCACGCCGGGCTTTTTTACCCTGAATGATTTTTGCCCGGTTATCTCTGCCGCTGAGCTGACGAATAATCTGAATTGCTTCGGCTTCATAGTCTTCATCGACGATGATAGAAAAACGCGCACCTCCGAGGTAACCCTCGATGGCCATTTGCCAGCGTTCATCCTTCACTTCAACGTGATCGCACAAAACGCGCGGATCGGCCTGCGGACATGCAAGTTTGATGGCATCGACCGCCCGCTGGACATAGGCCGGGTAATTCACCTGATGCAGTTGTAAACGCTCAATTTCATTGTGTTTTTGTTGCCGTTGCTGGCTCAGTTTCTCATAACGACTTTGTATTTTTTGTGTTTCATCACCGAGCTGTTCAAAACGGCTCTGGCCGTCTTCATGATGATGCCAGTACTGGTAACAGCGGTTATGTAAATTTTGCGCATGACGAACCTGATCAAGGTGTACTTCCAGTGAAGACAGATCGGCGGTTAAGTCTTTTTGTAAAATAGCATGCAAGTCGATGCCACCTTTCTGGCCTTCCTGTAACACATCTCTGAGCAAGCCCAGACTTTCAAGGTCGCTAAATTGTGGCAGCTGTTGTCTTAATTCCGGCGTTTGTAATTCCCGGCTCAGCGATTCAATCTGCTTGATATTAGTTTCTTGTTCGGCATCCTGAGTTAATAATTGCTGAGCCGTCTGGATCACTTTATCCTGATGCTGGGCTAATTGTTTTTCATATTCATCTTTTTGTTTTAAGCTGCTGATCCCCAGCCGCTGCGCTTCCAGCTGCACACGCTGTTCATGCACCTGACTCAATCGCTGACTGGCATCACGCGCTTCAGCTTCGTTTTCTTTAGATTCTGTACGGTATTGTTGGCGCTGTTTTGTCGCCTGCAAATATTGCTGCTGACGCGATTTATGTGTGTGCATGGCCAGCGTGTAGTCGAGTGTATTGAGCGCAATCCACTGTTCGACATAATTCACCGCGTGCTGCTCTGCCTGCTGCAACATTTCAATGGATTTGATCAGCTGTGCGGCATCTCTTTCCATGCCGTGAATGGTTTTTAACTGACCGGAAATTGAGCGGATGGCATCACCCAGATCTTTCTTTTCGAGAATTTCTTCCGACACAAATTTGTTAATGCTTTGCACCGGCTTATACGCCATAAAACGAGAGAAGGCTCTTGCAGCATTCATCGCTTCCTGTTCGGATACCGAATCACTGCGGCCCTGTAACGCGCCGTATAAGCGGCGCAAATACGCGCGTTTTTTAGAATCGTATTTTTCCACATGGCGTTTACCAAACTCGGTGATCAGCAGATTGCTGAGCTTATCCATCGGTACAATATATTTGCCGCCGTTATCCTGACGCATTAAGTGATGAATGTTCAGCTGTTCACCGGGCAGGATTAAAAATAATAAATCATCCTGACGGGCAACCATTTGTTTGCCGGTTTGATCAAGATACGCGCGCACTGCAATTAAGGCGGTGAAGGGCTCTGCCGTCTCCCCTGCTGTCGGGTGAAACACGGCGGCCAGATAACCGTCGGTGGCATCATTGGGGCGGGCATAACTGCCGTCATCACAACCCAGCACATAAGAGGCTAATGTACGAACCCGTTTACCACCGCGTCCTCGCTGAGTGGTTTCATCCTGTCCCGGGTTATACTGAAAAAGGGTTTCGTGCGCAGCGGTCATAATGGTTTGAATCGCATCACCAACCGTGGTCTTTCCTGAGCCACTACCACCTGATAATAAATTAACCGGGCCCATTTCAAATTCGATGTTAGGTATATTGCCCCAGTTAATGAAAATAAACTTCTTTAAAAACATTGCCGCTATTCCGTCTCTTCTGTAGGAAATGAGTTGAGATTTGTTTCGCTCTCTTTATTGTCATCCGCTGAATGTATTTCAGTAGCGGTATTTTCTAATGCGTAAATAGCATTTTCATTGACGAAGCCCACAATCATCGGGTGGATTTTTAACCAGGCTTCGGCTTTTAGTACGTCGTCTTCATGATGGTATTCAATCAGCCGCAGCTTTCTGCAACGGTTGAACAGGTGCCGGCGCTCAAGTGGTTTTTCCGGTAATGTGCGGCCAATAATATTTTTCATCGCAATATTAATGGCTTCAAATGATTCGGTGACGTAACCCTGATCATCCACCTGTGCTTCGCGCAGGGCTTTATCGTATTGCAGGCGTAAAACTAAAATCAGCGCGACTTCCTGCTGGCTTAAACGCGCGCGTAAGCTGCCGCCAAAGCTGTATGTCTCGGCTTCTTCCATGCCGGGCACCTGACTTGATGGCGGGTATAAACGCAGGTATTCAAAACGCACGTCATGAAAGACCTGAACCCCCATCATTGCCAGATATTCTTTTACCAGTACGCTGATGCGCAGGTAACGGTCATAAAGCTGCTGTTCAACCTGATTTTCCTGGCGACATAACACGGTGTAATTTAACAGCCGGATAATGAGCTCACGAAAATCATTGAGACTGATGTTTTCTTTTTCCAGCTGCTGTTCGATATAGTCAGTTAACATATTGAGTCACGGGCCTATTGATTTTTTTCAACCAGCTCGATGATAAATTCATCGGTCTGATCATAATATTCGGTGGACGTTGTCTGACCGACATAACGCACCTGAAAGGAAAACTCAGACGAGTTATTACCGGCCGCGGCAATTTCGATTGCATGAGCCGCCATTAATAATTCACGGGCATTGTTAACCGGTAAATGATGACTGTGGATGCGGTGGCCATTTTGCAGAGCCGCGACGATGTATTGCATTTGGTCGTGGCTGTTGACCTGAAACGCTTTTTCTAAAACCTGCTGTATAAATATCGCTTTGCGAGAGTCTTTATTGACCTGTTCGTGACTCTCAACACCGCTATTTACCAGTCGTTTGCGGCTAATATTGTGTAATTTCATCGCCGCCGGATCAACAAACCCCAGTGACAAACCGGCCATGGCATCAGCCATTGCCTGTAGTTTTGCCTGCTTTTCTGCCGCCGGCATTTCCGCCAGTGCCTGACACAATGCCGGCAAACCACCCTGATCACTGTAACTGTTGTAGCTGAGCTGGCGAATGATAATATCGGCGCGGCGGGTAAAACTGTGCAGCGATTCACGCAAGGCCGGCAGCATGATTTCACTGGCGCTGTGTATACGCCCTTCTATGCCATCAAGAATGCGCAGATACACAGAGGCATTGTCTGCAGTGCGTAATTCGGGGGCCATTTTTCGCAGCTCGCCTTCGGCATTGGCTTTAAATTCGGTTTGTTTGCGACGGGCTTTGGCAATCAGCTGCTGGATTTCATCACGGTGTTTTTCCACGCTATCGGTTGACATGCGGATTGCAAGGTCAGGCATAAAGCGCTGTTCCATGAAATCAAAAAACTCATCACTGGCCTGTTGAATCAGCTGCTGCGCTTCGATCTCTTTGACCAACTGACGCTTGCGTTCATCAAGTTCGGCAATGACGTCGCTAAAATCACTGATTATCCGCGCCGAGGCTTCATAAGCATCAAGCAAGTCATAGACATCGCCGCGCTCAACAAACGATTGCAGCGCATTTCGTGTATTACGGGTATTGCGGTGACGGGTACGAAAACCAGCTGCCGCCGTCTCAACCATTGGCTGGGTGAATAAGCGCCCGATTCGACTGAATGAATAAGTGCTTTGCAATGTCATTTCATCGGCATGGCATTCCAGCCAGCCATGCTCTAACAGTATATTGCGCACCCAGTGTGCCTGTTCCCGCTCATTCTTACTGGGCGCGGTGTATTCTGTGGCATCATCCTCATCCAGAACCGGGGTCCGTGCAATCGCCTCCTCGAAGCTTTCGAGCAGCTGTTCCTGAGTGAAGGCGCGTGAATAATCAGCCTGATCACCGTATAAGCGGCTGTGCAGAATTCTCAGGCACTCCATCACCTGCTCGCGGTATTTGCCAGCAAAAGGGCGGAAGAAATATTGGCGATTTTCGATAAAAAACATGGGCTAAATTGTACGTGTAATGCGGCCATAAAACTATGTATTGATAAGCAATTATCAACACGCGTTAGTGTGATCAATAAACACACAACTAGAGTGCAAAGTTTGTTCGCATGAGCCGCTAAATAAAGAAAAGTGATTCGTTTTTACGGCTAATTAAATGCTGGTCGATTGAAATGATGGGATTAGCTTACTGGCTCTGAGGCTAATGGGCTTTTGTTGAAATTAACGAATGTGATGTGCTTTAAATATATAAGCTCTGACATTTTATAAACAAAAGCCTGCAGCAGGGGTTACATACTGACAGGCTATTTTAAACTAACTGATCGCTACTCTTTCTCGGCGCATTCTATACACAGTGCCGCATAAGGAACGGCCTGCAGACGCTGTTCATTAATGGCCTTGCCACAGCCGGTACACAATCCAAACTGCCCTTCCTGTATACGCCGTAATGCATTATCGATCTGAATAAGCATGACTTTGGCTTCATCATCCAGCGCATTCAGTACATCATCATTTTCAGATTGTGTTGCCTGCTCAGCAAAATCTTTTTCTACCGCCTCATCTTTATGCTGAATATCATTACTCAGCGCTGCTATACGCTGCGAATAATCATTACGAAGATCCGTCAATAATGATTTATAAATCTGAGTATCTGGCTGAGTATCTGACTGAGCACCTGGCATCATTTTCTCCTGTTGATTTAAGCTGTTTTAATAATGTTTAGCAGCTCATCTTTTAAGTGCAGACGGTCTTTTTTTAATGTCTCAACATACTCATCTGCTGGTGTTTCAATACCTTCTTCAATTCGCTTAATTTCATGATCTATCTCATGATATTTAGCAAACAATTTCGCAAAGTGATTACTCTCAAGTTTAAGCTCATGAATCCTGTCTTTATATTCAGGTAATTCATGTATTAAATCGTGTTTTTCTCCAAGCATATCGAACCTCATCTGTAATGTACTTTTATAATAACGCTGGCTATGATTAATATATTGACATGAAACAAGTATATTTAATTAATTTAAATATACTATTTAGACAAACGGACATATTAATATTTCACACAATGATCTGTCGCACAGGAGATTAATGCTAACGTATGGGGCAGGAAATTGATAAGCAAAAATTTGATGAAAGTGATTTTAATAAATTCACTCTCTCCCTTAAAAAAGAGACGGCTTACCTCTCGCAGTTATTCAAACAAAAGCAGTTTGATAACACCCAGTTTATCGCCGGACTTGAGCTGGAAGCATGGCTTATCGATCATGCTTTTGAACCGGCTGCAATCAATGAAGCGTTTTTTGCAAAGGCCAGCTCGGCCTATCTAACCCCCGAACTGGCAAAATTTAATATCGAATTAAATATTGATCCGCAACCTTTAAAAAACGCTGTTTTAACCACGCTTGAACAGGACTTACGCAAGCACTGGCAGAGCTGTCAGCTGGCAGCACAACAGCTAGATGCTGAGGTTATGGCCATTGGGATTTTACCGACCATAAAGGACTCTGATTTAACCGTCGAAAACATGTCAAACATGACTCGCTATGAGGCGTTGAATGAACAGGTTTTGCTAAACAGAAATGGCCGGCCACTATCGCTTCATATTGTCGGCAAAGAAAATCTGCAGTCGCAGCACTATAACGTGATGCTTGAATCAGCTGCCACTTCATTGCAGATACATATTCAGGTGCCGCAGGATAAATCGGTAGCTTATTACAACAGCTCGGTATTTATCTCCGCTTTTACGGTCGCTGCATCGGCCAACTCCCCCTTCCTGTTTGGCAAATGTCTGTGGGAGGAAACCCGCATCCCGTTGTTTGAGCAGTCTGTAGAATCGGGCGGTTTTAAAGCCGCTGCCGACGGCCCCTTACACCGGGTGAGTTTTGGCAGTGATTATTGCCGTGAAAGCCTGATGGAATGTTTTGCTGAGAATATTGAGCACTTCCCTGCTTTATTACCAATAAACTTTAACTCAGAGGTCTCAAAGCTGGAACACCTGCGTTTACACAACGGGACTATCTGGCGTTGGAACCGGCCAATCATCGGTTTTAATGCTGATGATCAGCCCCATCTGCGAATTGAACACCGGGTGATTCCGGCCGGCCCGACAATCGTTGATCAGATTGCAAATATTGCATTATATTATGGTCTGGTACATTACTTTGCTGAACATCAGACAATTTACCGCCAGCTGACTGAATTCTCAATCGCTAAGGACAATTTTTATAATGCCGCCAGGCACGGCTTACATGCTAAGGTAAAATGGATTGATGGTAATACTTACTCGTTGCAACATCTTTTTAAAGACAAACTGTGTGATTTTGCCGCACAGGGTTTAAGAGAATTACATATTACCGACAGTGATATTGAATACTATATCGGCATTATAAAAAACAGAGTCACAAGCGGTCATACAGGAAGCTTCTGGCAGCAGGCCTTTGTGAAACAGCACGGCAAGAATATGTCATTGCTGGCACAGCAATATTTTATAAATCAAAACAAAGACAAGCCTGTTCATGAGTGGAATCTTGAAATAGATTGAGAAATAGATATTAAATTAGCTTCAAAATAAACTGGGATATAAATGATATTAAATGAACTGACAGAGTTACCCGAAGGATTTTTACAGGCCGACCACAAATCAATGGCAGAGCTGTTCAAGGCACCCAGCCTTATTCATCTGCAGGGAAAAAACAAACAACCGCTGTTTATTTCAACATTGCTGCATGGCAATGAAGATTCCGGCTTAAAGGCTTTACAGTTGTTGTTAAAAAAATACGACTCTCAAGCGCTGCCGAGATCACTGAGTATTTTTATTGGCAATATCGATGCCGCCGCCGCCGATGTCCGGCACCTGCCTAATCAGCCGGATTACAACCGTGTATGGCCCGGCTGCGATCATCAGGACTGTGATGAAACACGAATGATGAAAAAGGTTGTAGAAATAATGCAGCAGCGCCAGCCTTTTGCCAGTATCGATTTACATAATAACACCGGCAGAAACCCGCATTATGGTTGTGTTAACCGGCTAAGCCCGCAGTATTTACAACTTGCGCGGTTATTTAGCCGCACCGTTGTCTACTTTACTTCACCTAAAGGTGTTCAGTCAGAAGCCTTTGCCGGCTTTTGTCCTGCGGTCACCTTAGAATGTGGAAAAGTCGGTGAGCTTGATGGTATTGAACATGCCGCCCGTTTTATTGAAACCACCATGCAACTTGAGCATTTACCCGATCATGTGCCCTCTGATATTGACCTGTTTCACACGGTTGCACGGATTGTTATCACCGACGACATTGAGTTTAGTTTTGATGGCAGCGGTGATTTAATTCTGGACGGCAGCATAGAGTTATTTAATTTTAAAGAAATTCATCAGGGCACTAAATTTGCCAGAACGAATAATGCTAAAGCCATCTTTAGCGTACTGGATGAACAGGAGAAAAATGTCTATGATGATTTTTTCAGCTTAGAGGATAACCATATCGTATTAAATAAAACCGTCATGCCTTCTATGTTTACAAAAAACACAGAGGTTATACG
>Ga0224506_10000875_pt1 | contig 23051 bp, 21 predicted proteins | sample SF_Jan12_sed_USG_2_FD_169108 | JGI IMG/M metagenome (GOLD analysis project Ga0224506, IMG submission 169108) | Sediment microbial communities from San Francisco Bay, California, United States - SF_Jan12_sed_USGS_8_1 | ecosystem: Environmental > Aquatic > Marine > Sediment | place: USA... | reverse complement strand
AAAAAATCAAAGGTCTGCATCTTGGATAAGCAATGAGTAAGCCCTACAACTATCTAGATCTAACTAGCGAACAGCGCAAGCAAGCCGATCAATTATTCTACTTGATCGGTAAATCGCTTAAAGATCATACAACTTGCATTTTCTGCAGTTAGTAATTTTTGTTGAGCAGCGTCATTAACGATAAATAAAGCAGGAACTCCAAACCCAAATCCAACAAGCCATGCTCGCAAGGTCTTATTGTATTCTTCATATAGCTTTAGATTATCTTTTTTAGCGCTCATATTTTCCTAATTGATTATCCAAAAGCGAAACTTGGAAGTTAAAGTAGTCTAATCTATTCGTCACTTCCGAAATCTAAACCAGACCACGATTGATCAAATACTCTCGGCCTTTACTGGTTAACCTAAAATGCTCAAATCCAGAGATTCGGTCACATTCCAAATAACCTATATCAGCTAAATGTTTAGCGTAGAATTTGGCAATAGCGTTGTCTATACTCAAATTCTTTGCAAAAAAGGGCACTTGAAAATCTGTCAAATTGTTTCGTGCCAGCAATACAAGAAAATCTTCTTCAATTTTTGCAATTTTTCCTCTACTTGAATACTTACTTCTACGACACAAGAAAGCAATGACCGATAAACACAAAACTGACAAAAGAATAGACCAGTATGGTACTGCTAACGAGCGTAATAAAATATCTTTAACCAAATACCAATCAAGGAAAATAGGAATTATAGAAAGAGCAGCTAAAATAGTAGCAGCAATTACTTTACTCCAAACAGCATCATTCCATATCTTCTTAAACACTTAGATCCTAATCCGTTCAATCTCATCCTGTGTCAAATCATCATCCCGGCGATCATAAAGCTTCGTCGTTTTCGTCGAAGCATGAGCCGCAATCTGTTGGGCCTTTTCAAGTTTACCGTCATTTTCCAAGAATGTGGTAATACCGGTTGCACGAAAAGTATGATTGCAAGCCGACTCAGGCAAACCCGCTGCTTTAACTCGTCGCTTGATCATATACCAAACTTCTGTTCTCTGAAGACGATTTCCATTGCGTGTTAACCAAAGTGGTTCACGTGAACCGATTTCAATATCCCAGGCTTCAATATACTCATCGATGTACTCAATTTCTTTATGATGCACCGGTACATAATGTTCCTTACCACCTTTCTCATGTAATCGAAACATCCAACGCTTGCCTTCTGCAAAATAGTCATCGGTATCCATCGCAACGACAGCACTGATACGAGCAAAACTATAGACCATCGCACCAATCAAAGCACGGTCACGCAAACCTAGTGGTTTACTAATATCGATACTTTCGATTAGATATTTGGTTTGCTCAGGTGTGAGCACGGGTGTCTTGCCACGAGAGTACGAATATCTCGGACCTTTGACCGACGCCGCAGGATTGGCCTCGATGATTTGGTTCATTGCCAAATAATCGAACATCTTACTAATTGCAGACAAGTGTTGTTTAATTGTTTGGTCTGAACTTGGATGCTGCTCAATATACGCCGCCACCATGAGCGGTCGGATCTCCGCGAGCTCCGTGATTCCGTTTGTGGCCATAAAATCCAAAAATTTCATCACGGCCCGAGCATAGGCATCGCGAGTATTTTTATTCCGTATTGTTGCAAAGAAAAACTCGATGAATTTCTCAGACGCTTTGGCACCGGAACCGGCGACGACCAGCGGTAAATTGTCGTGGTTAATGATTGAGAGTTGGTTATTATTCATACGGCCTATTATATAACATAAAGGTAATTATGTTGTATTGGAAACGACAGATTCAACCACAGAAATCAATCGGAAAAGTTTCATTTGCGAAAAATTCGAGTAGTATTCAGACTCAACCAGATAAGCCTTACGCTTACAGGCACTAAATGTATGTGTTCAGGCATTTATCCGAACACATACATAAGAAAAATGTAAATATATTAGTTCGAACTCACAGTTTAGAAATATCTGTCTCCCCAGTGGTACATTTGTCTACAACACCAGGTTTATCATATTGAAAATCAACGATACATATTGTGAAACCCAGACTGACATCGAGAGATTGGACGTAACCAATCAAGTTCTTCAATACTCTTTGTAAATATCGCCTCAAAAAAGGAGAATATACTTAAATTGAGACGTTTTACTATCACTACTATCCATGCTGTGATATCCGTGTTAAACGCTTCCAAAGATACTCATACGAAGTAAAAAATAGTCGACTAGTGACCAGGCAAACGACCATCAATGAAGTAACAAAAATAAAAAGTCGGCCAAACAAACCATATTCAGAAAATAGTGAATCGATACCTAGCAATGCATAAAAAGGGTATCCCGTTCCATTAGCAGAAAACGACACTGTTAAAAGATTAGGCAGAAAAACTAGAACAAATGCATAGAAAAATAATAATAACCCACAGATACAAAACAAGTTCAACACAGTTATTTTAATTAACATCATTTTGGTTCGCATAGTCATTCCCTTTTGCTGTTCCTATCCCGAAGGATGAGGATGTCAATTAATTGAATACACGGTATTTGATGAAATACCAATAACCCGCAAAAATTACCTCTACAAGAATAATGACTGTCATTATATTACTGAAAATAATTTTCCGATTTTCTGCTTGCTCCATACACGATGTTTTGCTACCAAAAGTAAAACCATTAATAGATGCACCACAGCCACCCGATAGCATGTCAATCAACGTGATAATCAAATGCCAGAATATTATCGAACAAATTACTAATAGTATCGGCGCGATGAATACAAGCAACGCTTTCCTCGCACTTTCCCGGTCTGATTCATAAGGATCGTGCCGCATTTTTTTATTCCCTCCATGTGTGCACGACTTGAGTGCGAGCAGATGTTTAACTAAATAATCAGCAAATAGTTCGTTCAATTTTACAAACCGAATAATCATCTAACGGGAATGGCGTGATATTAAACCAGTGATACATGCAATAATTGTCTGACGACGTGTTACCTGCATTATCAGTCATACTCGCAGTCAAATTCACGTAGATCCCTAGCTCATCCACATGGCCACCTTCAACATTATATGAAATCGTTCCATTAGTACTCGTGGCTAGCACCGTATTCCAGCGCGAAAGCGACATCGATTGCAATCCGGTCCCAGCATCACTTGCTGTAAGTGTGACATTACAATGGTTCAACCCCACCCTGCCAATACCGACAGACGACAACGCAGCTGTGGTGTCAATTGTGAATAACACCGTTTCCGATTGTGTTTGGTGGCCTGCTTTGTCAGTCGAAATGATATACATGCTGTGTTGACCATCCCCAAGTGTCCCAGGAACCACATAGACAAAATGTTCATTGGGATTCTTCACATTCGACACACCACCCCATCGTTCGCCATTAATATAAGCAACAATGGTATCGAGTCCAACGCTATCACTGGTGTCAAACCATGCTTGAAACTGAGCGTTATAAACACCATTGGCAACAGGAACGAGAATTGAAGCCGTTGGCGCGGTATTATCAAAATAAACGCTATGAATGGCCGATTCAGAAGCATTACCAGCAATATCGACTGCACGAAGTTGCATTGTATGTAAACCGTCTTCGTACTCACGTGTATTGACTGATATAGCAATCTCGTCAAAATCACTAGTGAAGCTCTGCTTGACCTGGCCATCCACTAATAATTCTGCGCTGGCAACCCCAATTGCATCAGCAACACTAGAAGTAAATCCTAAGTCACCAATGTGGTAAGTATTGTTCGCAGGAAAACCCGTTGTAATGGACGAAGGGGTATTATCAATTTTGACTTGGATCGACTGAGTAACTTTATAATCAAGATTATTAATCGCCGTGACCGTCAAAGTCCTTTCGCCTTCATCCCAAAACGTGTAGTTGTAATCGTAAACTAAATGAGTAGGTTCACCATCGTAAACTCTCGTACCATTTGTGATTTGAAAATACGATTCTTTGATGCCAACCGGATCACTAATCAGGGCTTCAAAAGTGCCTGTTGCGGGTACGTATTGGCCATCCACTAAATCCAATATCTGAATTGAAGTACCCACATTTCTCACGATAAATGTTACCGAATCAGAAACGGCATTGCCGGAACTATCCTCAGTTTCAATCGTTAGCGTGTGCAAGCCATCGTCAAGCTGTGATATATCTACTGAACGATTAATATCAGGCGTATTGCCATAACTGGCCACAACGGATTCATCGATTAAAACTCGGACATATTGTAACGCTGTAGCATCGACAATATTCGCATCAACCATAATGGTGTCAGCGGATATCTGCATAACAGTAGGCTGATTGATTGTTAACTCAGGGGGTAGCGTGTCAACAAACACATCAATCGACTTGCTTACTTCAGATCCAAGAGCGTTAATTGTACGCACCCGCGCAGTTTGGATTCCTTGCTTCGTTCTAAGATTAGGATATGTAAAGCTAGGATTAGTGGTATTAGTAATTTCTTCTTCAGCATAATTAGAAAACTTTATATATGTCTCACTAACACCCACCGGATCGTTAACTTTTGCCTCAATTGTCAAAGGCTCATTGACAATTTCACCCTCCTTCGGCGTAACAAAGTCAATCGAAGTACCCACATTCCGAACATAAATCTCAACAGAATCCCGTGAAATGTTTCCGGCCACATCTTTCGCCTCCACTGCAATCGTATGTAAACCATCATCTAAATCACTGACATCAAACTCTCGCTCAAATCGCTCGATATTGTCAGTTTCACGAGCTACCTGTTCACCGTTAATAAATATACGAAAATATTCAAGCCCGGTCGCTTCAATTAGATCAAATGTAAGGCCGAACTTGTCTTTAACAATTTGCATATCTACCGGGCTGCGTATTGTGATTAGAGGCGTAGTATTATCGACTTGAATATAGTGACTCATTTCCGATTCAAAATTAGAAGTGTTTTTTGTTTTGACCTTTAACAAATGAACACCGTCACTGAGTAATGTTGTATCGAAAATGGCGATTGGTACCGTAAAATCTTTTGCCTCATCCTGTTTTGTGGATAGCAAAAATTCTATTTTGCTAAACCCGAGTGGATCAAACAACTTGGCGGTGGCAGTAATAGAACCTCGCACAATGCTATCTTCAATCGGAGTTAGCTCGGAGATTACGGTTTCCCGATTCGCGACGGTAAAGGTCCGAGTTAGCTCAGAGACATTACCCAACGAATTCTCAGCAACAATTTTCATTTCGTGCTCACCATCGGTGTAACTCAGTGTATAAACCGAAATGGCGGGATTACTAAGATCATCAACTTTATAACTACGTTCTCCATCGATGGTGAAATCGATCCGATCAATACCGACCGGATCGGTGATAACCGCGCTAATATTAACCACACCAGACAAAATAGTATTCGCATCGATTGAAGTACTCACAAAGGTCGGCGCGTCGGTAGAAATGTTATTCTTAGCATCTGATTTAAACGCATTAAACGAAAACGAATTCACAAATTGCGCATGCTCAACAAACCGCTCGACACCGAGTTTTGTTTTATTGTTCTCATGTCCGGCCATCGCGAGTATATTTACAGCTAGCAAGTGCCGCAGATCGTCTCGCCCAACCGGCACGATCCCCATTGCCAGCTCGCCTTCCTCGCCAATACCGTCGAGCAAACCATCATAAGCAATATCGTCATAACGTAATTTTGCATAACGAATACTATTATAAAGTTCATGTACGGCTTCTTCGTTCTGTTCACTCACCGTTTTCATGTAATAAGAAATCGCTGCTGTGGTCATACCATATAAATGGGAGTCAGGCAGGCGAAAGGAGGCGTTCGCAGAATTAGTAATATCAACGGGTGTGGTAGCGGCAACATCAAAACCTAGCCATTCGTTATTCATCTCGTTCGCTGTTTTAATAGCTTCGGGAATAGGCGTACCGATCGACACGAGGTACTTAGCGAGGCCAGCGGCTAAATTGCTAAAGAACGTGACACTAACGTCTAATGGTTGATTAAATTTGTAATTAGCAACCGCCAGTAATTTGTGATCTGTTTCAGTGAGTACAACCTGATACTCACTCGCCTCCTCATAATAGTGACCTTCGCTAATCTCAATCAGCACCGGAATTTCTTCACTAATGAAATTGATTTGATAATAACCATTATCATCGGTACGAGCTTCGCCTAATAGCTCTCCTTTATCCCCAGCACTCCAATCATAGACTGCAACATGTGCATTGATTATCAACCCATCGAATGCAACACCGGATAGGTAGGCAACCGGTATCTTCTCCGGTTTTTCTTTCGAGCTGGTGTCTAGACAACCCACTAGGACAATGAGTGCTAGCACACTGATAAACTTAACTACTTTTTTCAACTCCATGTTGATTCCTCGCTTTCTTTAGATTAGGTCGTCGCTTCCAGCAACGCTTGTTGGTTTTCTTCACGACTCGGTGGCTTATCATTATCACTCTTCTGATCGATCTTAATAGGCTCGACTGATCGTAAACCTTCCATAAACGAACAAATATCAATACTTGGCACCTCCGGTGCGGGTAATATTCTCGAAGCAAACCGCTTGTCAGTAAAGTATCGTATTTTCTTTGCTTTGATAGGCGCATGACTTTCTAGCATAATGATCATTTTATCTTTTGACATTCTCGCAATCTGATCGGGCAACATGAGAGCTTGCCGTGTATACGACTTATTTTTAGATATCGATCCAGAACGATCAAACATCGTGCCGCCTGATATTGACTGACTTGTTTGTTTAATCGTTTTAGTACCCAATTGATCAGCGATATATTTCGTTGTTGTCGCACTAGTATTAGATGCACAGGATTTGATTTTACAATTTGCCAACATCGTATCGCTGCCGTCTTTTCCATAAACCGCCGATAATTGAGCTAGATCCTGTATAACAGGCATAAATTTCACATTGAAAGAACGCAAAAAACCAACCGCTTTTTCAAGTGATGAAAGTCGTCCTAATGCCGTGAATTCATCTAGCAACAATAGCAATTTGTAAGGTTCTTCTGCTGGATCTGGTTCATTGTCCGTCATTTCACTCACAACGACTTGTACAAACATATTAATGAGTGGCGCTAAACGCCCTAAGTTTTTAGGCGTCACACCCAGGTAAACCGTCATTCGCTTGCGACGAAAATCCCGCACATCAAAGTCGCTTGTACTCGTCGCAGCATCGATAATTGGGTTGTCCCACAACTCTAATGCCTCTCGAAACGTTTTTAAAATACCGTCGCGTGTTTTGATGCCCGCGCTGATCATTGACATAAAATTATCAATACATGCTCGATCTAAAGTTTCATATTCAGTTTCAACTATTTCAGTTAAGAAACTAACTAAGTCCGTTGAACGCTGGGGAAACCGCCTTATTTCACCGAAAGTAAGTGCTTGATTGGTCCGAATAAGATAAAGCGCAATCGCAAGAAAAAAAGAACGCGCTTCGGGTTGCCAAATGTCTTTGTCGTTTTCTTTCGGCCAGAGTATTTCAGTGATCACTTGAATGTCGTTCACACAATGCTCAGGTCGATGATCTATATAGTCTAGTGGGTTAAAACGATGAGTCCGATTCGTATTCGATACCGGATCAAATAAATAGACCTCTTGCCCATATTTCTTCCGATACCCAGATGTTAGCTGATAGTTTTCATGCTTCATGTCAATGATCAGCGCTGAATCATTCCAATTTAGTAAATTCGGAATGACTAGCCCTAACCCTTTACCGCTACCTGTCGTCATAAATGCCAAAATGTGTTCATCATTGTCAACGATCAAAAACTTGGATCTGTATAACGGATCACGCTTTAAACCTAAAATGATCCCATTGTCTGCTCGTAGTCCAGAATCCCGAATTTCCACTTCGCTTGCAAAATGGGCATCCCCAAACATCGTTGATAAATATTTCTGATGTTCTGAATAAATAATAAGTGCAATGCCGCTAAACAGTGTAATGAATCCAGTGATTTTAAAAATGACATCGGTTTGACCATTCATTCCTTTTATAATCATCACCCACGGATAAATATGCTGAACCGGATCAAATTGGCGTGTAATCACGTGATATAACACGCTCCAAATTACTAAGCCACCAATCAAAGTAAACACGTTCGATGATGTAGCAATATTTTTGACAGGACGAGCAATTACTTTGATTAAATAGCCCGATTGGTTAACCAAGACACCGACCAATGCACTCAATTTTCGATTGATTATTCTATTCATAAAGCCACCAATTCGATTCGACGTTGAGTTTTATCAACAAATCTGATTTGCACCACATAATCAATCACTGTTCGTATGTATTCTTTAATCTCCGGTCGAGTTAATCCCAGACCTTGCTGTAAAACCATTAGTGCCAATTGATCAATAGCCAGTTCAGGCGTGTCGGCGTGAAGCGTAGTGATTGATCCTGGATGGCCTGTATTTACCGCTCTCAGAAAGTAGTAGGCTTCTTTACCTCGTAACTCCCCCATCATGATTCTATCTGGGTTTACCCGTAAACAAGCTTCAAGTAATTGTTCAGGGGTAATGTTTGCGACACTTTGATCTCCACGAGAAAACAAAAACGGTAAAACTAAGTCCTGGGTTGGCCTGAGTTCTTGCGAATCCTCAATTGTTGCAATCACATCAAAACGCGAAATATCTTTTAAGCAAGCGTTTAACAGTGTTGTTTTACCACTGCCTGTACCACCTGAAATCAATATGTTTTTTCGATTAGAAATCGCGTCACACAACAAATCATAGTCCTGACGAGATTGAATAATCCCCGCTTTAAGATAATCCGATAGCGAAAGATCCTGTATATTCTGCCGTCGAATCGACATTAATATGCGGTCGTTTGGACAGGCCGGAGGTAATGCTACTTGAATGCGATAGCCACCGGGTAACATGGTCGATAAAAGTGGTTCTTCTTCATCAACCGATTGCACTGAATAGTTAGCAATCAATCGCGCAAAACCCTGGAGATGATTGAGATCCAACTCAGGTACTGGGTATTTGTTGCGATCTCCGTTTACCAACAACCACAAAGATCCAGGCTCTGCAATTGTGAGCTCTGTAACTCCCTCTTTCTGCAGGAAGGGAATAATCGGCTTCATATAAACGTCAATGGCGTCGGTATCCATAGCTAACGGGCCTTCGCAAACTGTGCTTGTGTAAAATCCAAGTCGTGTGCAACAAATACTTTGATTAGCGAACCTTGATCGCGGGTAATCGTCGGTGCAATGTTGGCGTTGTGTTGTAGCTCCTGCTTTGCTGTATTCGAAAACGCACCAGCAATGGCTTCGCGGTAGGTATTCGCACTGTTTGGGTTAGTCGATGAATCCACCCCCATATTGGCGGTACTGCCACCGATCAACGAAAGCAAAATAGAATTGCCAAAACGTTTCCAAAAATGACTGTCAACATCACCATCAATACCCGCTCGCCCTAGATTATCCGTACCAGACGAATCAATATAGATATCTGCTCCATCGGGCCGAGTAATACGAGTCCAAACCACATAAATGCGTACTTGTCCCTGCACGGTTTTACTATTGTATTCACCCAGTAATTCAGATCCTCGTGGCACGAGTACGTTACGGCCTTCGTCGCCAAAAACATCGCGATCAACGATGGCTCTTAGTCGACCCGGCAAACTCGAATTAATTGCCGTTTCAATGACTGCGGAAATCATCTTGCCTTCGGTTATGATGAATTCTCGATTGCGTGGTGTAGTCGCATAGACTTGTTTGGCACGGTTATTAAACGTGCGCTCTGCAAAACGCTTGTTAAAATTCCGCTCGTCATGCTTCATCGATCCGTAGTTCATATCCACACTCATATTATTGAGTGATTCTTGAAATGCACTAAATTGGTTATCTAAGTCTTGCGTTTCAATATTATGCTGTTGTGATTGTGATTCAGTTTGCTTATCCATTGCCAACATGGACGGTGCCGTTAACCGCAGATAAAGTTCCCGTTTCATTTGGTAAGTATGATCACTCTCAATCAAATCCTGATCGCCAGGACCACCGACAGGGATCGGTAGATTACTAAAACCCACTGATTGTTTTGTAACGTTTATCGGATCTTGTTTAGCGATATTTGAAACATTGGGTTGTTCAGTGGAAGTAAAATCCGCTTTATCTGGTATGCCTTCCTCATGATCGATTTCATTAGAATCTAACAATGCGATTAATTGAGGTTTAGGTTTTTCTCCGAGTTTTTCTCCAACTTGTCTTTCCAAGTTCAGAATAGGAATATCTGATTGAACAGAATCATTTACCTTCAAATTTGCAGACACAGATAAAACAACAAATATTAGAACCGCAGCGATGGCTCCAACAAGCACGAACGGAAATTGGGAAACTTTCATCTTACTAACTGGCGGCAAATTCACTGAATTAGAATTGTTCATATTATTTACCAATCGGCGTATTCGCCACACTGTGTGCCCATGAGTTTACGAAACCAATGTTCACTACATTGACCTTCGTTTGTAGTAGCCGTAATGATTTTCTTTTTCTGTGTTGTTTTATCGGTAGGATCTGAATTAGGCACTTTCAAAATAATCGTTCCAAAGTCGTTCCCATGCCGAACGGTAAAACGATTATTGAGTTGTTCGACTACCATCAAGTCTTTTTCTATTCGATAATTCGCGGGTGATTCATTGCGTGCTTTATCCACTGAAAAGATGGCTGGTTGAGGGCTGTTTCGATCAAAGCGCAAATATACAAACTGCCCATCGTCATAAACTAAATTCGGTTTAATTGAATCAGAACCAGAGTAAGCATAGTCAAAATTCAGCGTTCGCTTTGTTTTCTGTGCATTGTGTTGCTCCCGTTCTTTTCGATACTCAAGTTCTCGGACTTGAGCAAAATGCTCCTGCATCGCTTTTCTATTCAGCGTATCGGGATAACTAAAACGAATACCAAAGGTAAGATCAGGATTGGTAATATTTCTACTATCTCGTGCTGACAGCGTGAAATCATAGGTTCTTCGGTTCGTAATTAATGTTAAATTCGCGTCGGCATGTTTAAGTTGAGGTTTAAGCACAACAATATTACCCGATGGGATCACTTGCCACGGTATTGGATTTCCAATGATAGGGTTCTTATTTAAATATTCCCCTTCTTCAAAAACAATCGTTGTCGTATAAAAATAGTGTCCTTTGATATGGTAAACCTGGTTCTCTTGATAGGTTAACATCTTAATTCGAGGATCATTTGGCAACCCAATCGGCTCTTGTTGGGCAAATAAATACGAGGAAAAACCTATTAACAATATAATTAGAATAATCCGTTTAGCCATAATACACCTCATCCATTAGGCAAAAATATGCTGTTTAGTTATTAAATAATTCTTGGTCTTTACGATAATTTTTAACGTAAAAACCGAGTATGTTATGAAAACGATATTCATCTTCTTTTGGCACTTGGCCAAATCCATAGTCAAAAACCGCGCTCCAATGCTTGGGTTTTTGTTTACCCGTTTGCAGAATTTCTACTGTTTGAAAACGAATATGAACCTGTTGGTTTGGCAATATGTTCATCGATTTCACTTTCGCCTCAATCCGTTCGCTCGGTCGAAGACGACGATGTGGACTGGCGGGATCGTCACGGAACCAAACGCTGTACTTTTTTGCATCGTCCGGCGCAGACATAAGCTGCACATTCACATAGTTGTCATCGATATATCGCGTGTCGTAACTTTCCCGATATTGAACATATTTTACAATAAAGTGTTCAGCCGTTTTATCGAGTGGCTGATAGTCTTGTTGACTCACTGCATTAGACACTGCCCCCGTTTCACGGTTGACCTCGATCACAACCGTTTCAACTGTTTTCAACGGTAGCAATGTTGCGATGGTTAATACTGAAATACACGAAAGGACCATTGCAGCGATTCCAAATATGAAGATTCTGTCAGAACGAAGACGCATGCGCCCATAGCTATCTTCGCCCCACTCTGCCGCTTGTTGATAATAGTTTTGAGTATCCATATTCATTATTTACCCGCCTTTTTCTTAGCTAATGCTGCCGCTTTTGCTGCTCTATTTAATCGAAATTGATTAATGTTGTAGCCTGCCTTCGCAAAGGCTCTAGCGTTGTCTATCGTTGAGTAAGTGCCTAGCGCTACACCTCCGGCAATCGTCGCCGCCATGCCTTCAACGCGTTTAAACGCATATAACACCGCCCCAATCGTAACGATAAAAATCTCCACACTGCCACTACCAATTGCGAGATCGGACTGCCCAGATTTTGCTACCAAAAGTTTTTGAAATTCTTCGATAGGAAAAACAGCGATGCCCCACGCCAAAACCACTAACGCAAACATAATGATAGGTTTAATCGCATACGTGAGAAGCATGCGCAACCAACCCTCACCCATTCCTTTGGTTGAATCAAACATGAAAAGCACTAAACAAATCGGCGCGATCATGATAAATACAGCGACCACCACCTTAGAAACCATCAAAATCCCGGAGCAAAGAGAAAGAAATATTACGGTAATCAACATAATTGCAATGTAGACCGCTGCACGATAACCCCAAGAATCAGATCCCATACTAAACACGATTTTTCCCATCATATGTGCTTTATGAAAGAGTTCATCAAACGCATGATAGACGACTTGCTGTCCATCCCCGGTAATCGCAGAACCACCAAACCTCACTAACAATAATGATGACAGTTCAGCTGGTACGTCAATCGCAACATCTTTTAAATACATAGTGAAGAATGGCCAAGACGTTATAAATGAAAGGATCACAAATATTTTGATAACTCGAAACGAGGCATCCATAAAATCGACTTTAATCACACCACGCAGTATAAGCAATCCATACAACACGACATATAAAGAGAACAATGTGGCAACCACTGGCAGTATCGCACTGGTCACACTCTGCCAAGACAGACTCAACACCAAATCAATTGTGCTATCCACTTGTTGGTCAATTCCGCTAAAGATAGTGACATCAACTTTATCGAACTCCTTAATTAGCTCATCAATGTCTGCCATGCGGTGACTCCCTATTGATCGGCTCAAACTGCTCAACAGAAATATCAGGCGCTAACAAATCCTGTCGTGCTGGACAGCCCATCAATATGATTAGCAAAACTAGCGTGACAAAAAAGAAGGAGAAAAATCGATTCATATTTGATTCACTCTATTTTGATAACGGTTGATTTACGATGATTCTATTCACTTCACCTTGGTTTCGAGCCGCCGCTGTCCGTGCTTGTAATGTTTGCAAATGCAATTGTTCAATACTGTTTAATGCGATCTCTACCGCGAGTCGATTATTCAGATCCATTGCTGCCTTAATATTTTCCGTTTTATCGATTTCTTGCTGCAAAGCAAGAATGACTTTTTTGCGATTCAGAATCGAACCATACAAAACCTCCGAGTTTGTGGTCAGAGATTTGGTGAAATCTTGCAAGTCTTTAAATTGATGCGCTTCGGGTGAATCCGGCGCATAAGGAAACACTTCTTCTTTTGTTTTGCGGGGATATTTCTTGTCATAAGCACGTTCCCGATCACCCAACTTGCCGGGGTTATATCCCGATGCCATCAGGCGTACCAGTTCTTCGGTACTACTCGGATGATAAGCAGGATCGAGTAACCTCGATGGACCACTCAGATAGCGACCATAACCGTACTTGCCAGTCAGCGCGTCGGCAGTCCGTTTTAATTTGGCAACAGCCCGTTTCATTTCAAGATATGATTTAGCCAGCGTTGCGCCCTGCTGAACCATTTTAAGATTATTGAATCGTTGGCCCGTATTGCGTATTTGTTGTTGCACTAAATCCAGTTTATTTTGTAACGTCTGAATGGGATCATTGACGATGACCGCAGGTTGAGCAATTGCTAGATTCGGTAATATTAACAATAATGCATAGCTAATTATTCTTGTTCGCATAATTCACTCTCCCGCCCTTCTTCGATCTCTTTGTTATCCAACTCACGCGCACTTTTCTCAGTGGTCGATAACGCTCGAATAAAATCATCCATGCCACTCATATTGCCATTCAAGATAATCGAATCTCCGTTTATTGTTTTAGCCAAAAACTTATGTTCAGACTGACCAATCCCTTTGATTATTTCGACCTCATGCTCAGTGACACCGAAATACGAATAGTCTTCAATGCTCGCACGGTAATTAGGAAAAAATATATTGGTCGCAACCTGAGTACGAAGCGTCGATTGAATATTGGAATGCTTAGCATCATCGATATCTGTGGTTGCGAGAATCACTAAGGCATTTTTCTTTGCTGCCGTTCGCATAAAATTATCGAGCTGGTCGGAAAAATACCCATCTTTAAAATACTTCCATGCCTCATCAATCGCCAAGACCGTCGGTTTGCCATCAAGCAATTGAATAAAGCGGTGCATCAAATACCGGAAGACGATTGGCCTGATTGCGTCATCATTCAGCACGGCCCCGCAATCAATACCAAATAAGCCACGATCCAAATCCAGCTCATCGATTGGATTGTCAAATAAATAAGCGTAATCACCTGCGCCATAAAACGGTTTAAGTTTACGTGCAAGATGTGATTCTTTTGCTGTAAGAAAGCTAGCGACGATTTGTAGCCGTCGCTTCGCAAGAGGAATCTTATCAAAGACATGTTGAATGATAGTTCTTACCGTTTCTTGATCACGCTCATTCAGGGGGTTCGAGTCAGATGCCGTGAGTAATACACAAAACCACTCGAACAAAAAAAGTCGGTTCTCTTTCGTGTCCTCCAACTGTAGTGGATTAAACCCGGTAGCCTTGCCGACTTGCAACCGCTCATAATCACCTTTATTCGCTTTGATCGCGAGTTCGTTACTTCGATCTTTATCAAATACGATTCGACGACAGCCGTATTTTTGCAACAGCGTGAGCAACATCCCGAGCACGACTGTTTTACCGCTTCGACTTGGACCGATTAGCAACGTGTGGCCGAGTTGCCCGACATGAAAATTGAAATAATATAAATTGTTGTCTTCGGTGTAAAAACACGTCAACGCTTCACCCCAATGATTATTATGTAGCTGTCCTTTTGGGGGAAGATGTAAGCTAGAAAATCCGCAAAAATTACGTGTAGAAATTTCTTCGGCGCGACAAATTAAATGCTGATTGCCGGGTAGCTGGGCAAAATAGGCAGCTTTCAATCCAATACTTTCTCGAACTAATTTAAGTTTGAGGTCTTTACTTAAAACCTCCTTGACCAACGTTATGTTATTTCGTAGTTCGATTTCATCATGCGCAAACACCGTAATACTCAGATGGTGTTTCCCCATTTGAATATCCCCGGATTGCACACCATCAATGGCGGCAAGTAGTTCATTGGTTTGCGATACGGAGGAATCACCAGCCGACTCCATTTGATCAAAATGCAGCGATAAATTATCTTGCGCCCGTTTACGATCCAGAAACGAAAAACTTTGGGTCACAATGAATTCAAACGCTAGTGAATTCAGGCGATTTGTTGCACCTGCATAAGTTGTACTGCAATATTCATCGATGGACAATACCGCCGCTAAGCGGTCATTGGTAAGATCACGGATGGCAAGACTATCCAGGCCGAAAAATAAGCGCGTATCGCCAATGTACTTAGCCAAATCCGATTGCGGTAATACCAATCGTTTTTCACAACCATTAACCAGATGGGAAAAGAAATTAACGAGTTCGCTTTCCTTATGACTATCAAAATCGTGTGTAGTGAGTAATTGACATTGATATGCTGTTAGCCCTGAGAGCAATTGCTGCACAACTTCATTTAAATGGGCAAGCTGTTCCTCGCGCAATTGTTTGCGTAACTCTGTATCGTTCTTACTGAACAGACCAAACAATAATTTTGATGCTTTAAGTTTGACGGGTGCTTTGCGAACAACGGTTATATAGACATCAGAACGATACAATCCTTTGGAGCGAATTAACTCAGACCATTGCTCATGCAGATCTTTGGCAAACCCGGTGTATGGATTACTGAGTAAAATTTTGTCTTGAGTGCGGACAGTGTGTTGATAGATAGCAATATCGGCATCAGCAATTTCGCATAGTAAGGTATCGAGTTCCCGTTTGCGCTGATCAACTAACAACGGATCGAGTGTGTCGCTATAGAACCCCTGGACGCGAATAACCTGCATCAGCATTTTATTTTTACAGGCGACCGTGTGTTTATCAACGTGATACGCAAACGGTATAAAATCGCTTACCGGGTTTTCATTATTGATGATATTTATGAAACGATCCATGTTTCCATATCCTAGTTAGGTTTAGCGCGGTTCGTAGCTATCCATTTTCCAAAACCGTCGATTACGAATGGCGTAGCAATAACGCCATTTGATATATAACAACCGCCCCACTTGATGCCCATGCCGGTAGAACAAATCCATTCCGACAGCAAAAACAATCATGAAAATAAAACCGGCGAGTATTATATTCCGTGTCCATATTAATAGAAGAGCACTCGCCATGACCGTATAAATAATAAAAGTGAAGGGCATACCTTTTATCATCGCTGGTCGAGTTAACCCTTTATAAAGCGGGTCTTGTTCACGAACGGCCAAGTTAAGCTCTCCCACCGAAATATTCGACGGTGCCGGCAGCACCGAAAATAAATACGATGCCGACGATGACAGAGATACCGTGAAACCACGGCACTAACCCTCGCATACACAAGATGCCGAATATCACGACGCCAAGTGTTGCAACCGGTATCCCGATTTTCACTGCGATCAAATCATTTAGACTCTCCACTGCATCAGTCAGTTTTTCGATAGCGAAAACATCCGGCACGATAAAAACAACCATTAGTGTTGCTATAAATAATTTCCATCCCATTACAAGCTCCTTTTAAATTAAGAAATAGATACTCAAACGTTGTTCGTTAAGCCCGTCACCCAATGATGCTTTATAAGAATACGTGCCACCTAAATACCAACCCGGTCGAATACGTTTGAGACTGAAACCGATAGCGAACACACTGTGTACGCCCCAAAAATTCTTATCATCGTATTTTTTGGTTAAAAAACCACTGGGACTAGTGTCGTAACGCTCAAGATAATCGTTAAAAGAAAATCCACCACCAGCACCCACATAAGGGCGAAACCATTTAGACAAACTCAGTGATGCTTGCAATTGAGTGTCGAGCGATAAACTACGCGTGGTTTGATTCAATGCGCCATTGGCGGAATTCTCAAATTTTTGATAACTGAGTTCATGCCAGTAGCGTATGTCTTTGTTGTTACGCGAAAACAGTTGTGTAGAAATAGCGGTGAGTGAAACTAGGTCGTTCTTACGAACCGCACCAATATCATCGGATAGGTCAATGTCAGAGAGTGAAACGGTTGCACCATACCGTGACTCTGCAAAAACAATAGTCACATTGCAAAACAGTATTATCAATAATACTAGCTGGGTACTTCCTCGCATGCTTCAACTTCCTCTGTTACTAGCGCAAGGCGCAAATCCTTCGCCTCGGGAAAATGATCTCGTATTTGCTGCACTGCTCTATCAAGATCACGACGTACAAATTCATCTCGTCGTGTTGTTAGTAGTGTTGCCCTTTCAGTAGGCCCACTCGCCGGAATCATATCCAAATCGATTCGATACCAGGTGACATCATTAATAAGTACCGGAACCAACATAACATCGAATTTAGCTCCAGCTTTACGCATTAGATTGACATCTCTCATCGTCAAACGTAATTCTGGTTTTGACATGCTATCGCTCCATTTAAGTACTCGTGACGACAGCATTTTACGGCATCCTTTAAAAAAAACGACTTTTTCCGTTACTCTTATTGCACACAATGATAGTTTGTTAATTTGCACCTGTCAAATTAACATATTTGAAAATTTTCAATATTGCAATATAAACATATCGTTTAATCAAATAATGACCGTAAAAACTGGAAACCCTGCCAAACGCAATAATACAAGGTTTACTTTATTTACTCTGATCAACCGGCACAGGCGACATTTGCCAATCAAGTGACGACTTTGATTGAAGTGCCAAAACGAACAATATTGGCATTTATGACGACAGGTAGCGGTAAAGGTTTGGGGCTGGTCTTTGATATGTAGCTCAATAACCCACAATATCTATTTTTCTATTTCATTCGATTTTTCAATAACTAACTCTTTTGCCTTTTCTTGAACTTTCGTTAGCGGAATTTTCAACTGTTTGGCCATACGATCACAAGCTTTGTATTTGGCGATATATTTCGCCTTTTCCCTTTTGTCATCTGTTTTGAATGACAATTCTTTGAAGTACTTAGCTGATTCCTCATAATTATCTTTTTCTGTGTGATAACGCTCTAACTGTTTTCGCTCCCATATTTCCATGTTTTTATACAATCCCTCGTCAGCTCGATTTCTTGCCTTCTCTTTAATGATCTTATCAATATATGGAACTTCCCCTCTCGCGCGAATCTCACGAACCACTCTCGATTCACTTTTCTGCCACACACCACGCTCAGACCGATAACTTGCTTCTACTTCAACGCCCTTCTCCCGCATGACCTTCGCGTAGTCCTTTCGTACTTCCATCATCTTTGATACGCCCAAGCGTAACCGTTTTCCGGTTTCACTTTTTGTTTTGATCACTACATGCACATGATGATTGTCTGTGTCATAGTGACTTCCGTGCAGGTAACGATATTGTTCTTCTTTGAAATGCCTCTCAAGATAGTTCTTAACGGCTGATTCAACAGTTTCAAGTTTTGTACCTTTGGGCGAGCTAAACATCATATGAACAGAATCCCGATTTTTATTTGGCTTCGATACTTTTTTACTAATGCTGTATTCCGACAGTTCACTGTCTAAAGCAGAGATATCGATACTAGCGGAATCGAATGTGATCGTTACTTTGTTCTTCTTGTCACGGCTTCTGTCTTTATCGATCCGGTACTCGATGTCCTTATAGTTCGTTTTTGTAAACTGACTGACTTTACGATACACAATATCCATATCGTCTTTCTCAGATTCTACCGTTACTTTCGTTTTCGATTCTTTACTGGATGGTGGATCAAAGTCTACACTCCATTCTTCTACGATAGACTGATAGTCCTTTGTTCCTCGCTCATACCTATTTCCGTCTTCATCGATTAGCCGATCACAGCGTGGGGTCCGTATTCCGTCCTTGTTTTTTGGTTCATGTTCTAAGATATACCATAAAGTGTCATTAACTTGGGTAGCACCTTCTGCATAGCTAAGTATTTTAACGACTGCCTGGTTCACTCCCTGTGTTGTTGCTAGTGCTTTTGTGGCTCTACGACTATGTGTCTCATGGGAACTTGCTATATCTGCACTTGTATTACTATTTGTGTTCTTGAGTTTTTTTGCTCGCTTATACTCTTCTAAAACACCTTTATCGCTCATGCTACAGACCTATCCCTTCACCCATCTGATCTTGGTGCTGTTGACATAACCCGTTAGCGATTCCTTTAGATTGATAACGTTATCATTCAATTCACTATAGTAGTTTGTGTTGAGTAGCTTGTCTGGAAACTTACCCGAGTTTACCGCTCGGGTTAATTGGTTAAGATTCCTTGATATTCCAGAGAGGGTTATAATTGCCTTTTTGAATTCTTGGAATTCAATGTCAGTCAAATCAGGCTCATTGTTGATTACTTCTCGAATAATCTTTCTCAAGTACTGTGATCGTTTAAGTCCTGCTTGTTCTGATATTTTGTCAAATGCCTGTGCTTCTGATTGGGTTAGTCTTACTGGATAGGGAACAGTTTTTCGAGTTTTACTGACATTTTTTCCAGACATTTTTCGTTCCTTCATTCGATTAATTAGTCACTTTTCTTTTAGCTCTCGTTCGACAGAACGAGTTTTCCGAGTTTGCGGTAGCGAACCTAGCATTGTGAGTGCGATTGGCGTTTAGCCAATTGTACTACACAATGCGTTTCTCGCCTTCTTCTGTTTCTGAGTTTATAATAGGATAACTGTTCTATTCGATCAACCAAGGTCTATCTAACTGGTGCTTTTTTGTTCGATTTTTTGCAATGCAAAAAATAAATGCGCAGTGCGCATTCCTGACAGAATAACAGGAAGGTAGAGGCTGATAGCACATTGGTAGACGATTATGCGCAGTGCGCATTCTTGTCGTTTAACCAAAAATTAATAGAAATATAGTTCTTGTAAATAGAAAACAAAGTGCCATAATTACAGAATCGTAAAACTATCAGGAGTAATATAAATGTCACTACTAACACCACCAAAAAAAGTAGAAAACAAAAAAATTAGTGTGGACCTTCCAGAGGATTTGTTGGAAGAGATGGAAAGCTACATGGAATTTTCAGGTTTTCATTCGATGAGTGATCTAGTGCAAAGCGGAATGCATTATGTTCTCTCAAAGGATAAATCATGGAAAAATGAAAAAAAGAGATTGATGGAAAATGAGGAATCAAACGAACCCGCATAGTTGATAAAACAAGGAAAGAAAATGACTAAAATAATATCGGTACTTAATACAAAAGGTGGGGCAACTAAAACCACGACGTGTATTAATCTAGGTCCCGCTCTACAGGAAGTAAGCGGTAAAACAGTACTGTTAGTCGATAGCGATAAACAGGCATTACTAGCGAATTTTGCGAAAAACACTGAGCTAGAGTTTCCAGACGTTATACAAGTAACCGACGTATCGAGCATGAAAAATCTTAAAAATATTGGCGCGTCATACGATTACGTTATTGTTGATGGAACCGCAAAAGACGCCCATATAACAAGTACAACTATCTCAGTATCAGACCTCGTGTTGATGCCGGTAGTACCGTCGCCTATTGAGCTAGATGGAACGCAAGCAGTTGCACAAATGGTAACGGAGCGTCTGCTACTTGTTGACTATCCACCGGCGTATTTTTATTGCAGTAAAATGAAAAAGAACCATGCGTTTTCGAAACGTATGCGAGAGATAATAGAGCCGTTCGAATTGCCGGTTTTGTTGACTGAAATACAGGAAAGGGAAGTCTATCGAGATTGCTATGGTAGATCAGAATCAGTAATGGATTTAAAAACAACTGGATATAGGCAGGCACGAGTAGAAATGCGCAGTATGTCAGCAGAGATAATCAGTATCCTGGAAGGTGGGTCGTACAAAGTAGATACAAAAGAAACGGGTGTTATGGAGGTGCTGCATGGCTAGAAAAAAGTTTGAAGTAAACAAAATAAAAATAGAGAACTCAGAGTTTATCGATTTGAAAAACGAACTCATATCATCACGTTTTAATGTGAGTAATCTAACAAATGATAAAAACCAGCCTCGCCAGAATTGGGCACTATATAAGACCGACGAAATAGACGAAACAATCGATGAACACGGTGTTTTACAATCGCTCTTAGTTCGTGAATTAGACAATCCTGTGCTCGATGAAGAAACAGGAATCTATTCGAATCACATCATCGTAGACGGTGAGACACGCTGGCGTGGTGCAAAGAAAAAAGAATCAAAAATAATTGAAGGGATACTCAACCTTTCTGCCTACCAAGCAGAAATTGGCATCATATATCGACAGCTAGATACGGACCGGCCATTATCAGGCACAGTAGAAATATCAAACCTATTGCCGATAAATGAAAATCCAGAAGACGATACTGTTCTAATTCAAAATCCTATCAATGAAATAGATATAAACGAAGATATTAAACGTTCACAATCTAGTGAAGAACCAGATAATTCATATATCGGACAAGCCATTAACGATTTAAAGAACATCAACGGAATCACTAACAATTTAAATATTTACCAACGACTTCTTCAAATATTACGCGAAGAATGCGACGAGCCGCTACTTGAGTCCTTGTCAGACGAGATAGAAACACAGGTCGAAAAAGATAAGGAAAAAGCTTTAAACGAGATAAAAGAGCTACAGCGCGATACCGGCATCGTGTCAGTACCCGTGCTAGTTATTCCACGCAAGTCAAAAGTTGATCCCCTAGTCTATCAACTGATTTTGAATATTCACCGTAATAAAGTGAATCCATTAGAAGAAGCAAAAGCCGTAATGAGGCTTGTAGAACAATACGACACAATGACCTTACCCGAGGGAGTCACGCCACGGGCAAAAGCAGCAAAAACAATGAAGAAATCGGAGACTTATGTTAATCGAGCGCTAGCATTGGTCGACTATCCACCAGAACTGAAGAAATTTTCAGACGAAAAAGGCGTAAATGACCTTGAAGCACTTTCAGCAATTAATGGTGTCATTAAGTTAAATTCAGACGCTGCAAATGAATTAATGGCGAAATACCAAAAAGGCGAACCTGTATCAGAGTTGCGCAAAGCAGCGCGAGAAGCAAAACGGCAATTTAAGGCACCCAGGAAAAATGCTTCTAGTAAATCTGCTATTACTGACAAGGTGCTCGATGTAACATTGAAAAAAACACTTTATGGACAAAAAATAGTATTTAGTGCAAATAATCACAATATATCATTGTCATTTTCACCCGAAGCTATCGAAAAACTAAACACAATTACTGATCAACTCGGTGAAGAAGCTTAGTGTCAAACGACCAACAACCTACTCCCCTTTAAGATATTTTGGTCTACACGGGGGGAAGGTTGAGTTAACTATGTTTCGTGCTAACGAACGGCTTTCGTGTTTAGGTCATCACCGAGCGGCTTGCGCGGGCTGAAAAACAGCCCGCCTTGTTCAGTGCTTTTATATAAACCAGTGTAAAAGAAAAAATAGCGGAATCAATATGGGATATGAGGCTTGCAATATGCCTGGATATTGGGAATAGATACGTTAAGCGGCTCTATCGGTAAGTCTTGTCTAATTCGACGGTTTCCATGTCGTAATCTCCCAATCAATCCATTGTCTGAAATAGAATGCTAATCATAAAAGGGTCTTAGATGAGTACCAAGATATTATTTGTTTTGTACATAATAATTAACAAAAACTAATCGGTTCGATTTTTGCCCTCTTTTTTTGCTGACTACACGGCGATAGCCGTGTTTATAAATTAGCGTTAGCGTAGTCGAGCGATAGCGAGAACCTTTGATTATTTTATATTCTAAATAGAAATGATTATTTATTAATCTATCTAAGATCTTTTATATATAAAGAA
>Ga0224506_10000874_pt1 | contig 23092 bp, 35 predicted proteins | sample SF_Jan12_sed_USG_2_FD_169108 | JGI IMG/M metagenome (GOLD analysis project Ga0224506, IMG submission 169108) | Sediment microbial communities from San Francisco Bay, California, United States - SF_Jan12_sed_USGS_8_1 | ecosystem: Environmental > Aquatic > Marine > Sediment | place: USA... | reverse complement strand
TGGCGCAGCAGTTGCAGCGACCCTTACGCTGCCGGAGCTTGAGGGAAGAATGAATGGGCTGGCCTTGCGTGTTCCCACTCCTGACGTGTCCATAGTTGACTTTGTGGCCACATTGGAAAGGGAAGTTACCAAGGAGGAGGTCAACGGAGCCTTTAAGGACGCAGCAGGAAAGGAGCTGAAGGGAATCTTGGATTACAGCGAAGAGCCGTTGGTGTCATCGGATTTGATCCACAATCCTTACTCTGCCATCGTGGATGGTCTCTCCACCATGGTTATTGGAAACTTGGTTAAGGTGCTGGCGTGGTACGACAACGAGTGGGGCTACTCTGTCAAGATGGTGCGGATGATAGAGAAGATCTGCAGAATGGCGACATGATACAGCTGAAAAGCCAAATAAATCTCACTACCCCCCTTAATTTTTAAGATGGTGTTATTATGCCTAAGCCGTTGACGCTGGATGACGTAGAGTTACAAGGGAAGACTGTACTGGTCAGAGTGGACTTCAACTCTCCGATAGACGTGGAAACGAAGAAGATACTTGACGAGACAAGGATTAGGACGCACGGTGAAATTACTATTAAAGAGCTCGTTGAGAAGGGCGCGAAGGTTGTGGTTTTGGCACATCAGGGTAGACCCGGCGAACCGGATTTCATTCCCTTGGAGCAGCACGCTGGGATTTTGAGCAAGGTTCTTGGCAAACGCATCAAGTACACTAATAGCATTTTCGATGAGAAGGTTCAAGATGCTATTAGGACGCTGGAGAACGGTGAGGTGCTTGTGTTGGAGAATGTTAGGATGTTTGCGGATGAACGGAAGAAGGGAACGCCTGAAGAACATGCGAGGACGGAGATGGTGGAGAAGCTCGCGCCTCTGGCTGACTTGTTCGTTAATGATGCTTTTGCTGCTGCGCACAGGGCTCATGTTTCGATTGTTGGTTTCACGGCTGTTTTGCCGAGTGTTGCTGGGCGGATTATGGAGAGAGAGCTAAAGTCTTTAGGCAGGGTTTTGGAGAGTCCGGAGAAGCCGTGCGTGTTTGTTCTTGGCGGAGCCAAAGGAGACGACGCGCTTGAGATTTCGAAGTACGTGTTGGACAATGGTATAGCGGATTATGTGCTCACGGGCGGAGTTGCCGGTCAAGTTTTTCTGGTGGCTAGGGGTTTCGATCTTGGTAAGTCGAACATGGATTTCTTGGAGCGGAAAGATCTCTTAGGTTTTGTGCCGGGCATACGAGAGCTTTTACAAAGGTATCCAGACAAAGTTAAGGTTCCCTTGGACGTAGCTGTGGAAGTGGCTGATAGGCGGAAAGAGATTTCCGTTGACGAGCTGCCAACGGATTACCCGATATTTGACATCGGAGCAATAACCGTTGAATCCTATTCCAGGATTATAAGGAGTGCGAAGTCGATCGTGGTCAGCGGACCCATGGGAGTTTATGAAAACAGCGAATTCATCTTTGGAACAAAAGGAATCTTCGGGGAAGTTGCGGATTCGGAAGGGTTTTCTCTTGCGGGTGGTGGTCACACGGTGGCAGCCCTACAAGAGCTTGGGCTGTCCAGTAAAATCTCTTACATCAGCACCGCTGGTGGGGCACTGATAGAGTTTCTGATGGGCAAGAAACTACCCGGCGTAGTCGGACTTGAGAAAGCAGCAACCAAAAAACTATAACCTTGCTCCTATTTTTATACGTGAATTATCTTCTCAATTAAACAAAAAGCAGCCGTGTCAACTTGTTCCAGGCGCTCGTGCCCGCCTAACTATTTAGAGAGCGCTATGGCAGGAAATGCAAGCTGAAATTGAAAAGAAGCTTAACTCTTTTTATGTCTTGAAAGAGAAAGTTTCCGGATACAGATCAGCTGGCGCGCTCAATTTCTCATTCAGTTCTTGAACTCTCAGAAGTTGTTATTTTTCTCCTAGGCTTCTTAACAACAACTACTAAGCCAAATTTTTAGCTTTCTTCACAACATGTGCGAAAGCAATTCAGAACTGCTAATAACAGACGTAGTGAGATTTGAACTCCCACCAAAGTGGAGATATCTCCCGTAAAGTCGCAATAATGCGATATGACACGGTTTCGATATACCGTAAGCCTTTTTTGCGTCTAAGCGTTAAAAGAGGTGATAACGAATATGACAACTAAACTGAAGGTCGAAGATTTCTTATCATTCATTAAAGAGAGCAGAAGCAAGGCAACATATAAAGAATACAAAGCTGGAATCACCAAGTTTAGTGAATACTTCGGAAAAACACCTAACGAAATCTTAGAGATGCGAAGGCAAGATTGGATAAGCGGGGATCTGCACCAAAAAAGACGTTTTGGACGTGAAATCGAAAAATTTCATAAATGGCTTTTAGATCAAGGATATGCAATCAACAGCGCAAGAACCTTATGCTTAGGACTTCGACAACTTTTCCGTTATTTTGAAATGCCAATGACTTACGTAAGCAAAGAAATTTCAAGAACAGTCCCAACAACAAAGGATTATATCCCAACAATCGCACAGCTAAGAAAAATGTTCACGGTTGCTGATACTCTTCGAGATAAGTTGTTTGTCTCAATGGGAAAAGACCTTGGTTGGCGTGTTGGCGACTTTGTGAAAATCAGAAAAGACATGTTGCCAAGTTTAGACCAAGATACACCCATACGCTTCGAACTGATCACAGAAAAAGAGGACGTAATCGCAAAAAGCTTCCTAAGCAATGAAACCGTCGAACTGCTCAAACAATATTTGCCAACATTGAGTTCAAAGAACCCTTACCTATTTCCAAGCAATCGAGAAAAATGGATTGATTCAGAAACAGTAAACCGAACCTTAAGAAAGCTTGCGAAAAAAGCAAAAATCCACATTCCAAAACACAAAAGACTAAGGTTTCATGCGTTTCGAAAACGATTCTTAACTGAATGCGCAAACTTACACATCGATGTTAACACGGCAAAAATCCTTGTTGGCAAAACGTTGAAGAAAGCATGTTAGCTTACCTGAGCGAAGTCGAACATAAAGAAGCTTTTATTAGACTTCACACACGCATGAGACTAACGGAGACACCTATGGAAAAAGCAACAAGATCAGAAAGCGAACTGGAAGCGGAAATAAAAAGACTTCAAAGAATCATTTCAGGCATTGTTGCGATAGGTGGCGCAGATTTTGTTGAAAAAGCCAGAAAAATCGTTGAAATGTCAGAACTTGGAAAAATGAGAATGAAGGGAAAACCGAAGCTGTCAGTTATTGATCTGCTAGAAATGATAGGAAAACAACAAGAGTTAGACCAACAAAAAGAATATCAAAGATTGATTGCTGAAAACAATAATAACAATCACTAACCCGTCTTTTTTCTCTTTTTGATCTTACTCAAAAGTCATCTTATCATTTTGTCTCTTCGGATCAAAAAACTGAAAAGACGGATTAACCCCTTAATTTCTTGCCTAAATGATTCATTCGGTTTTCTTGTGCGCATTCAGCTTGTTTGCGTTTAACTTAGGAATCCAGTAGGGCAAAATGGGAAAAGATTCTAGCTTTAAATTCAGGTGCGCGCGTGTCGTTTTCGTCAGTTGCTCCACGACTTGATTATTACTATGCATAATTCAAACCGTCGGTTGCGTCAGGTTACTCTTTCAGGTGAAGTTTTGCTAGAATATAGATACTACGTTATAGGTTTCGTTCCAGTCGATGTTGTGCGTTTGAAAAAAGACGTTTGGTTTAGCAAATTAAATTCTGAACAGGTGGATTCAGTAGATCAGTTTCTTGCGGGATCTGGATATCCCTAAATCAGGAAAACATTTCAGCGCTGTGAAATGATAAATGGTTACTATCAAGGAAAGTATAGCGCGCGCTTTGTTCTCTTTCTGCCCTTCAATTAGGGCTAGGCGGTGAACACGCCTCCAACGGATTCAGTTGGCTTTTTCTTGAACCTTCTTTTCAAATATGGGTACGCCTCGTTTAGAGCTGAGCCTAACCAGAAACAGCCTAAGACAACCCAACTTATTATGGTAAGTAGCCCGATATATGATGATATAGGTCTAAAGCCATCGTAAAATGCAAATAGGTCTCGTGTGTAGTATTCACCATCATACTTGTAAGCTGGTCGCTGTTCCAATATAGTCGTTACGTTCGGTTTAAGTAAGGCACATTGGTCAAGATAGATGTCGTCAACATATACCATGTTGATTGGGTCTTCTATTGCCGCCTCTGTCCAAGGGTCTAGAGGGTCATGTAACTCGTAGCACGCACGCGTGAACGGGTTGATAATAGAGTGCGCGGACGCGCTTTTGCATAGGCTAATGGCGACACCACAGTTCACTTCGTTCAAGGGGTCAACATGAATTTCCACACGCCTAGATGTATGCATATCATGAGTGTAGAATTTTTCACCGTACTTAAAGACTGCCTCTGTAGAGAACAAAAAGTTCGTTATTTGGCATTGATTCCAATATTGTTCTTTAACCCATACGCATTGAGTTAAGTTTTGTACGGCTTGTGCAGTCCAATTATCTAGAGGGGCTTTCAATTCAAAGTAGGGTTCAGAAAGCTCGGTTTCGCAAAGCCTAAACATTTTCGTCCCTTCACTGTCAAACCTTCCTATTGGCATGGATTTCTCATAAACAATCCCTAATACTGTTATGACGATTAAACATAGAGTTACGGCGATTAATCCTTTAAACTTAGACATTTTCATTCTTTTCTCCTTTCTTTTTGTTCTCTTTCTGCCCCTCACTCGGGGCTAGGCGGTGAACACGCCTCCAAAGTATTCAACTCTGGCTTAACCAATTAGTCTTTTCTCCCTTTGAGGGTTTAAACGTTTTGCGCGTGCACGCTTTTGGTCTGATAGGTGATTTCATTTGTCTGGGTATTGATGCTGAAGAGAACAGTAGAGAGGTTAAGCGTCTGTAGGGTGCTAAGTGAGTCTGCGGTTGAAAAGCTGAGTAGCTACAGCGAATAAGAGGCTTGGTCGTGGGTGGGGGCGGGTTATTTGCACGCGCTAGCTTTCAATGAGTGACAAAAATGCCTAAAGTGTGTGTGATAGCTAATTTCGCTTTTTCATTTTGGGCTTTAAATCGGAAAATGAGCATTCTAATATGTCCTACAGAATATGTCCTGAGCATATAGAAAGTAGTAGTATAGTATTATTATTCTTTAATCTCCCAAGACGCTTTCTACAGGACATATTAAAAGGGTTATTTCGGCAAATGGAGCTTGATTTAAGATGAAAGACCTATTTGAAAAAACCGAGCAATGGTTAACCAAGCATAAGTGTAGTAATAGTGTAAGTAGTGTAGGTGTAAATCAAAAAAATATTTTTTATAACAAAAAAATAATAATTCCTATTTCAGCCTTTACAATCAAGACAATTATCAAGAGTTTGTCTTTTCGAAGAATGTGTGGGGCAAATCAACTATAATTGCACCACAACGAAAACCTTGATTTGAACCTTAAAACGTAAGAGAAGGTTGAAAATACCTTAGAATCGTGTTTTTGAAAGTAGTGTGTATATGGAGAATATCAAACTAGAAGGGCGCGAATCCGTTTAACCCATTTTTTGATGCGAAGCGATTAAATGATAAAGTCTTTTCGAAGAATGTGTGTGGGTAAGATCAAAGTGAAAATTACCCAAACGAAAACCCCAATTTAAACCGTAAAACGTGAAAGAAGGATGCATTTTCCTTAGAATGGTGTTTTTGAAAGATGTGTATATATGGAAGAATAACCCTTTTTTGGTTTGTCATATTTACAGAGTTCTTGCACAATTCCACGAGAAGCTTCCCGCATGAACTCCAACAAATTTCCCTTTAAAGAATACAATGGGAAAGGGTCTTTCGAAGGCGAAGATAACGCTGCAACAATAATGTAATAAATCCCTGCATTATGTCGGTAATCAAATCAGCTGGATCGCGTTGGTGCTTCCTAGGTTTGCGTGAGTCTAACCAAAATGATTACCATATTATTGACAGGCATGTCAGAGCACCTTCTCCTTTGCGAAATTCCGATATTTCCAATTCTTCAACGAAAGAGCCTTCTTCCTCGATGAGTTTCTTCGTCTTAGGATAGCCCTTCGCCATCAAGACTGTTCCGTTTATGGAAAGGCAATCCGCAGCATATTCTTCTCCTCTTGGAACCACAATTTTCTTGTAGTCTCGCAGAATCCGCGTGTCGAAGCATCCCTTTGAAAGTATAACATAGTTATTGCCCAAATAAGTGCATGCAGACTTTAGATGAAGCACGTTGTGAACCTTCACTGGAGCTATCTCTAAGTTGCTGTTTTCCAGAATCTTTCTAAGCTGATGCATGGCGTGTAGATTAGTTCGAGTGGATAGCCCTACGAAAACTCTACTTTCAATTTTCAGAACATCTCCGCCGTCAATGGTGGCTGGCGGCTTAATGTAACATGTCTGTTTTAGTTTTTCCACAACCTTCGCGACTTTAACCACTTCGCGAGCCCTTGACCTTGTACTCATGTTGCAGATCACTGCCTTTTCCCCGAACATCACAGCAGTGTCCTCCACAAAGCAGCTATCGGGAAGAGTTTGGTCGCCCTCTATCCAGATAAGCTCCAATCCAAGCCTCTGCAAAGCCTTGCAATATTCCGCATGCTGTCTCTTAGCCAAGGCAACATCTATCTTCTCAACTCCCGTCCTCACGCAACGATCATATGAATCAGGCACAGGTCGAACAACGGCATATTCAGCTGAAACTAAACTCATGAACCCATCACTTCAATTCTGTGCACATGCAAAGTTATTGCTTTCGGTCAGTTCACTATACGGAAACAATGAAGCCTAGCTAGAGAGCACGCTAGAGTATCCCCTCCTCAATTACATCTTCAAAACTTGAGTAATGATAAGAACAACAATATAGAAAACTATTGCTATGGGAAAAATTATCCAAATCTCAAACAAATCGATTAATATACCCAATATTATCGGCATCACTATCCCTACAATAGTCATAGGAACAAACTGCAAGCTGTAGGCAGTCCCCCTCGACTTCGTCGGCACAATTTTCGCCACCAACGAGCTGGTGATCGGCATGGTCATACTACTGAAGAAACCATAAACAAGATAAAACAGCACAGTCTGGAATGTTGAAGCCGAAACAAACACACAGAACAAGGCGACAGTCACAGCTGAAAAAATTGATGTAAGCGACCTTTTCCATCCTAACCTATCCCCCACATAACCCCCCATAATAACGCTTGTCAAACCAATCAGAGGGCCTAAACCGAAAACGGTACTTGCCAAACCAACATCTAGCCCTTTACCTTCAGTGAGGTAAGTTGTCAAATAAGTTGAAATAGTCCCCCCTGCAGCACTTCTAAAAAGCATCAACAGAAGGAAAGACAAGAAAGTGACAGACAGAACATCCTTTAACGGTGTGGTCAAACTCTTCCCTTTACTCTCATCGTGCTCCTCACGAGAAGGCTCACTTATATTCACAAAAAAGGCTATAACCGCAACAACAAATATCGGTATAATCCAAATAAGGTAAACATATCTCCATTCAAACCAACTCAAAACAAGCCCTAACGTGATAGGTCCAAGAGAAATCCCAAGAGTACCGCTCGCGCCGTGAAAACCTAACCCCCTACTCAGGAAATCCGTGGGTAAAACATTGCTGGTTGCACTCAAAGCTGGTGGATGATAAAAGGTCGATGCCGGAGCAGACAAGGAAAAACCTGGGACAACGGTCTCAACAGCAGGAAACAGTATGATCAAAGAAGCCGCAAACACTTGCAAAAACAAGCTAAAGGAGATAAGCTTGGTATGACCCAAGCGATCAGCAAGTAAGCCACAGGGAACCGAAAAAACCAGCGAAAAAACTCGAGGAACAGCCACAATAATACCTGCAATGAGAACAGACAATCCATATTCATCAATTAAAATCGGTAAAAGAACAACGGGAAGTTTCGTATACACATGAAGCAAAGTATGAGAAGCACACAAAAAAAGCAGTTTAAGTTTAAAATCCCCCTTCACCATACACTCACCACAGAATTACATTGTCTGTTTTCTAACTTTTTTTGAATTCTTACAGCATTATGCAGAGTCTAATAGACTGCGCAATATAAAATTTTTAACACAATTATTAGCATGTGCAACAAAGAGCTATGGGGAATTCCTAGGAAAAAGTTCCCGTGGCTATCCCTTTTCATATTTGCTCATGCTTATCATGTTGTCAAAACCGAAATGCGCACGCACGGCTTACCCTGCGACCTATCGTCGTTAAAAGAACCTAGGACTACCACGTGTGGGCATATTTCCATCACGAGAAAGGGAACAAAAGCTATTTAACAATAATCACCGAACCAATGAACGAAGGGAATCAGTTTGATTGAAGTGCTAATATTGTACTACTCCAGAACTGGAAGAACCGAAACTCTGGCAAACTCTATCGCAGAAGGCGCACGCACCGTGAAAGACGTATCTGTCTCAGTCAAGCGCGTCGACTACGCATAACTCTTTTGTGACATTTAGCAACATTTTTTGATACTAAGAAATATATATAATGTCACATATAATATTCTATGTGATAAAAAATGAGTATGAGTAGCATAAAACAAAGGAATGGAAAAATCATCAATGGAACAAAGAAGCAAAAGATAACAACTGAGGATGTACTTGAAGCTATACGGAAACATAAAACAGAATCTCCATCAGAATTAGCGGATAAGCTGAAATGCAATAGAAGAACAATCTATCGAAAACTTGAGCAAATTCCTAGAACTCAGATTGATGGAATCTTTAAAGAGCTATCCGAGTTTGAATTGAAACCTCATGAGATGCAATGGAGTGTTTTTATTATGCTACCGGAAATGGTAGAATATAGAAACCTCTTAATGAGAGCAGAAGTTTCCCCTCGTTACAGAAAGGCATTGCTTCATGGAATATTCAACATATGCAAATATTTGAAAGTAAGACCTAGAAGTATAACCATTGATCGACTTGATGAATTAGCTGATGTTGTTTTGAATGTGAAATCTAAGAAAATTAGAATTAGTGGATTGTTTAATGAACACAAAACAAGGAATGTCATTAGATCATGGTTTATCTATCATGGAACAAGTGGAACAGTTTTAACAGCAAAGGGAATCGGAGGACAACAAGGCGAAGGATATGGAAAAAGATCATTGGATAGAATCACGATAAAGCAAAGAGAAAATTTCATGATTGCATTAAGGGATATTCTAACAGAAGAGGGATATAGTAATGACATTCCAGTATGGGAATCCTTAGTTTATTGGTTATTCTATACTGGAACAAGGATAACCGCAAGTTGTGAAATCTTAATTGAAAATATAAGATGGAGTGGAAATCCCTCAGATATTCAAACCATCGGAAAAATTCAAGTAACAGATAAGGGAAGGCATAGAAAGGGAAGAGTGAAATGGATAAAATTGATTGCAGGAGCTTTGAAAAACAAGATCATTGCAAACCTAGAAAGTAGATCACATTCACAACAAGGGAAACTCTTCAATGGCATATATCCTAATAGAGCTAGAAAAATTTTCAGAATGGCTTATGAAAGAGCAAACATACTCGTTCATCAACCAGCGCATATTTGGAGACATACCGCTTCACAAGAATTGCTAGATGCTACCGATTGGAATTATGAAGTAGTTGCTTCAATCTTAGGATGGAAAGATACAAAGACATTGAAAGAATGTTATGGAGCTATGGGAGAATCAGTTAGAATAAGAGCATTGAAAAGAGCTATGGGAATCCCGATAGAGGAACAATCTAAATTCTTCCGGTTCTTAGTTTCCGATATGCCATTTCCATTAGACTAAAAGAACAGCTCGAATAGTGGTTCATGAAATTCCATATTTTCCCAAAGCTCTTTTTTTCCATTTTATTAATCTACATAGACTTTGAATAGTAACCCTTTCTTTTTTGTCATATGGAAAATACTCAGTTATGTAAGGTTCTTCCAAAAGGAAATAATCAATAATAGCTCTATCATCTTTAATGACAAGAATAGGAATGGGTTTAAAAGTTTTCATTTCTTCAATACTTCCATATAGATTTTTTGAGTTAATAATTTGATAACATTGAAATGTTTCAGAAGTTCCATCCCTTTTTCAGTTAAGAAATATTCATCTCGTTTTCCCATTAGTACACGCAGTTCCACATACCCCATGATAACAAGTTGTCTTAAAAGAAACATGGTATTTGCGAAGTTTATCCTAGATGCACATGCAATGTCATAACCCTTTCTTTCTCCATGTGCGATGCTTTCAAGAATATCCCCTATAAAATCACTCCATGATCTTTGCATTCTCCTTTTTCTCATTGCTCTATCCCGCTCCTTTTGAAATCATCAATAAATTTGCATATCTTTTCTAAAATTCTCCATAAGTTTTGACAATCAAATGATTCATCGATATTCTGAACTGAGATAACAAGTGGAACATTTTTGTAAGATAAGCTCAGTTGAATGTTTACTTTCGTTTCAATCGCTTAAATCTCCCCTTTTCTAACTGTTCTACACGCACTTTCAATGCATTTAGGGTTCGACCTTGCTGAATGATAAACTCCCGATGAGCGTCAGATGAAGCTACCAATTCTAAAATGCATAAATCATGCAATGTTGGTTTTGTCTTTTCTTTTTGAAACGCTTCTAAGGCATGAAAAATATCCCCTGAAATATGCTCTTCCACAAACTTTCTTAATTCCTCTTCCCTTAATTCTCTATCCGGCATTGCTCTATCCTCGTTTCAATCGCTTAAATCTCAGTGTCTTTTTCGTTTCATCAAATAAGTTTCTCGCCATAATGGTTAATTTCGCTTCATCCAATGGAGTTAACCTATCCTTTGCGAAATGATCATCGCAAAAAACCATATATTTGATCGCTACTCTCAAAGCTCTAGCATCGATGTTTTTTTCAAAAGCTTTCTTACGGAAATCCCTAACAAGCAATAATGCTTCTTTTAGATGTACTTGAAATTCAGCATCCATCTTCATCATTCTCTTCTATGATTTCATCAATGGTTTTGTCGCAAATCTTACACATGACTTCTGCATGTATCGAAATTCCCTTATCTCCCCTCTCAATATGCCTTTCAATATGTCTAAGAAACTTCAAAGCTTTCTTTTCTCTCGCTCCATTCTTGATCAATCGAATATCAAACATCAACCAAAAGAACAACAAAAGAATCAATGGCATTATCCAGAAAGAAGCATGGAACACATAGAAGTAAAATCCTAAAAGAACACCGATAACCTTCCATAGCAAAGATGCAAATTCGGAAACCTCTTCAATCAAATCTTTTGCGGTTCTGATTCTAAGATGAAACCATGAAAAATCAAAGGTTACATGCTTCCATTTGAGTTTCATTTTCTCCATTCCTTCGGAATTTGATTCCAATATTCCGTTATCCATCTCGGTTCTTTCTTCTGTCTTGTCATAGACCTACTCCCAATTCCAACCAAACCGCAAAAGCTAAGATCATAGAAACTGCATTCATAACAAGAGTGAAAACTAAAGCATGATAGATAGTCCATTTCTCAAAAAGACGTTTTCCGAGAGGATAACAAGCTAAAAACTCAATGATGAACGTAAACAATTCAAGAGTTACAAACATCAAAAGATTGAAGGGAGGATAAGGAGAATACATACCATTAAGGATAATCCATTCAAACATAAGCATCATAAAGTAACTTAGATGCTTGTTTCTTAAATAACTTTTCATTTTTGATAATTTGAAGCATAGAAAATCTTATATTGCTACTATATCCCATATTATGAAACCGAGGATTAAAATGAACGAAGAAAAAATCATATGCCCTAAATGCGGAAACAATGATACAAAGATCGTAAAATCATGGGTTATGAAGAATCCGAAAGGAAATACAGAAACTACAGTTACCTTGTATCTGTGTAGGGAATGCGGGAAGAAATTCAGAAAAGGCAAACGAAAAGACTAAATCCCCTCATTTTTTTAGGGGATAGAAGAACATGGTTAAAGCCGATAGAACATTAAAAGTTACTTTAGGCATTCAAAAGAGGATAGAACGATTAAAGAGAGGCGAATTCAAGAGGAAATTCAAAACAAAGAGTGTAAATGATGTTATCGTTAAACTTTTAGACATTTATGATGAATGGGTTATTCTAAAAGAAGCTCAACAAGGAATAGTGGAAACTGGAAGAATAGCGGAAAAGAGTATGAAAGATGAACCTAAAACAAGAGAAGAATGGCTTTCTCAAAGGAGAGCGGAGATGGAAGAGGAAACACTTCCCGATATATGTCCTGATTGCGAAAGGTTCGCAAGATGCACAAGGTCATCTATTAGACATCCCGATGAAGTGAAAGAAGAGGGATGTTTTATTCCTAGAGTAAGATGTGTTTTCAGATCAGTTAGACCGGATAACATGATTGATTGTGCGAAGGATTTTTCTAAAAGCGGGAGAATCCATAAGGTAACTTCCCCATTCTGTGATAAATGTTGGCAACGGAAAACATTCATTCAAAAGAAGATAGCGAAAGATCAAGAGGAATATCCTAGAATCCAATGTTCTTTGCTTGATACAACAATTAAGATAGAGAATGAGAAGGATTTTCTCAAATTGCCTTGTGTTTTGAACAGTATGAAAAAATGTCCTAATGAAGATTGCGAGAAAAATGTTCAGAAAATAATGGAAGAATGGAAGAGAAGGAAATAACTATGCCTAGAGGAATCCCGAATTCAATTCTTCCAAAACACTATCATAATTATTTGCTTGATGAATTTGAGAAGGGAACATGCTATATTTATTGTGCGAAATGTGAAAAAACAACATTGCATGAACCAATAAAAATCAGAAAAGACCGCTATAAAATCAAATTAGATGGAAAAGTAGTAGCTTTCATGTTGAAATTCCGATGTAAAGAATGCGGAATGATAATTGCCTTTAAACGTAAGAATATTTAATTTTTGTTGATATATCCGTTTATATGTCAACAAAAGTAAAAAATAGAGGATTTCTCTAAGAAAGCCTTTATATATCACATTATCCATTAGATGTAACTTGTTAGGATTTAAAGAAGAAAGGAGAAGTAGTTATATGGATGAATTAGAGGAAGAAGTTCCCTTTATAGCTCAGATACGAAGTGCGGGAAAAAGCAAGAGTTTAATTTTAACTATCCCTAGAGAAGTGTGTAAGGTTGTTGCTTTAGCAAATGGGGATTATGTAAAAATGAAGGTTAAGAAGTTACGCTTAGAAAAGGTTTAAAAAAATGGGATAATTGGAAGAATGACATCAGATGTTTAATCTATTCCTTCTATGATAAGTTTTTTCTCTCCATTGAGAGCAAAGCTAATTTTTACTGGAATACTGTTTGCTTCTGATTCTGCTTTCTGTCTTTTGCCTTGTTGCCATGAATCCTTGAATGGAAACATGCTATCTTCACACAGATAAACCGGAAGATAACATAAGTATTTTCCATCTTTTCTTTTGAAAAGTCTCCCAGTTGCTTCATTTACCATTTTACGATTTATCTCCTTTCTCTGAGAATTTAATCTTTAAATGTCATACTATAAATCTTTTGTGGAATAAAGTTATAGATTAATTGCATATATGCTATAATATGATATTTGTTATTCTTCTTTCTCTTGTTTCCGCTTTTCCATTTCCTTTGTTATATCCATAACGAAAGTTTCTTTTGGAACAAGTAAACCTAAATTTGTCAATTCAGTTGCATTGCTAACCCAATTTGCTCTCCCTTCATGGATAACCACTTTTTTCTTAACCTCTAGCAATGGAATTAACGATTTCATATCGGGATAGAGAACCGGAATTATTTCAATCAAAGCGTTAATTCTAGCTACTAGCAAAGCAGATTTTTGATCTAATCCCGCATATTCTTGCATTTCGGGAGTTTTACTTGCTAAATCTTGAGCTAAGAGCTTTCTTTGAAACCATTCCCAATCATCCAGCTTACTTTTGCGTTTCGACATTGGGAGTCTCCCCTCTTAATACAAGTTTTGCCACCGATTCTTTTGGAAGGTTTTCAAGAATGTTGCTCAATGTTAAAATGGAAACCATTTCATTTCTTCCCATTCTTCCCCTAGAAATCTGTAAGTGCATAAACTCTTCTGCTACATCTCCAAAAGGTTTGCATATCCATTTTCCAGTAAGAATGAGATAAAGACACGCTCGAACATCCCTTCCAGTTAATTCAGTTTTTTCCCTTACATCATTAGAAGGGAATAAGGTAGCTACCCCTTGTTTCATGATCTCAGTTGATGGAGAACCAAATAAGAAAGATGAAAGCTCTTCTCCCTTCATCTTGAATGTTTCTAAAGCTTTCTGTATGGCTTTTTTGGTTAATCCTTTAGCCTTTGATTTTTTGCTCAAATCCGAACACCATTCAAGATCAAGATTTGAACAACAAAGACTGCAATCAAAAGAACGAAAGTGATCAATGTTAATATGGATGTTTCTCTAGGAGTTTCAAATCCCAATGTTTTGATAAGCTTACTCTTTGCTAATTCCTCAACGTCTTTCTGTGTCAATTTGGGAAGATCAGCAAGAGATAAAGGTTCTTTATCCCCTTCCCGAACAATAAGATAGACTTTCTTGAGTAAGAACAAAGGAATCCCTAGAAACTTTGGAATCCTAGAACAGATATGCTCAGCTTTGAAAGTTATCTCTCCCCAATTAACTTTGATCTTGTTAGTTTCATACTTCTTTTTAGTGAAAACTAAATCTCCATTGCTCATCATGATGATCATTCTGATCTTTGCCATTAGTTACCTTCCCTTTTTCTTTTTCCTTTTCTTCCCTTTCTCACATCCCATTTCATAACACCAAATATCATCTTTACTCATTTTATTAATAATGTTTGTGGTTTAATGAGAAGGTTTATATGTCATTAATCATTATATGATATATAGGGATATAAGATGATGAAGAACATCATTCTAAGATTCTATTTGGCATTGCTCTTAACAAAGCATAGAAGAATCCGGTATCTCAACATCTTAACAGCTATTTACGGAATTTGAAGGGATGCACATGAAATTCATAATTCCCCTAGTTTTGTTCTTCTCCTTATCCTTCGCAGATACTATCATAACGGTTCATGGTTTAAAGAATGGTTTGATAGAAGCAAATCCCTTGTTTCAAAATGTAGATTTCGGAATGGAATCTTTTAAGAAAATGGGAATTTCAGCTTTTGCGGTTCTCTTTTTACTTGCATGTTATGTTCAAGCAAAGAAAGAAAATGCTCAAAAAGTCTTATTTCTCATAAAAGGAATAGCTTTTGCCTTGGTTTGCTATTATCTGATCATTCTTCTCAATAATGTTCTTTGTTTCTTCCAGATCAATGTTTTAACTTCTGGATAGGAAGAATAAGGCAATAGAGCGAACCCATGAACATGATTAATGCTCCCCATAGAAAGTTACTATCTACTGGAACATTAATGAGATAAGCTATTCCCATAAAAAGAGTTACTGGAAGAAAAAGAAGCGATGCCCATCTGTTTATTGCGGTTGCAATGATCATTAATGTTAAGATCACCGTTAGACCTAACCACGCTCCCGAACCATATAGAAATTCTGTGAATATTTCGCTCCACATGGGATAGTAATATATGATCTTGATTTGATAAAGTTTTGGTGTACTTCCCCTTGTGAAGTTTGATCTATAATAGAAGTTTCCGCTCCATGCTAACCCTTTGAGATTGATGATATGAGAACCGTTAGAACATGATTCAAATCCGTTTTCTATTCCATCGGAATTAAACCATGTATTGTTATCTTGCGAAAATTGTAACTCTATCTCTTCATCTCCATCAATCAAAACATCATAGCTAAAAGCTTGAATCTCAGTTGCATTCTGATCTTTCAAAAGATTGATGGAATAGAAGAAACCACTAGAGTAATAGCTTTCATAGTTTTCCTTGATTTCAGCATTTGGTAAACTTCTATTGTAAAGGCGAATTTCATCAAGCATCCCGATAAATTTCTCAGTTTCCCATTGATTCGCTCCTATCACAACTGAAACAGCATGTTCAGAAGGTTCTCCTTGTACTATATCAGATTTATCCAAAGCTCCATTAAAAAATATGCTGATCTTAGTATTTGTTCCATTAGCGTCAAATCTTGCACATACATGAGTGAAATCGGTTGTAAGAGCGGAATTAGAAGTAACTGTTCTCCATTGGGAAGCAGTTTGATCTTTAAAAAGAATGCTTATCTTGTTTGTTGATGTGCGATACATTTTATAATTCCAATCTTTTGTTATGATCATCCCAGTAGCATCGATTAGCGGTTCTCGTTTAATCCATGTTTCTAATGTGAATGGAATAAGCAAGGTTAAACTCGAATCATGAGCTATTTCAACATAACTATTTAAACCATCAAACCTTAATCCTTGATTCAATCTACCTTCAAACCATTGCTGATAATGATATTGAATTTCATTCTGAGATAAAGCACGATTATAAAGGCGAACATCATCCATAGTTCCATTAAACCATCGAATATTCCCGCTATATTTTCCTAAAAGGAGAGGATTAACATTAGTCAAATCCCCGATAACGGTAGTTTCTTGTTGCTTATTAAATTCTCCATCAATATATAGGAACATTTGATTACCTTCACGCTTAAACACAAGATGATGATAAACACCATCAACACACTTAAAATCAAAAGAAGTCATCATCGTGTATCCGGAAGAATCCCCTACAAATATCTCTAAATATCCAAGAACAGAATTAATATAAAGCTCATACCCGATTTGTCCAAGTCTTTTGGAAATAACTCTGCTATCCTCTTCAGAATTTCCAAACGTCTTAACCCATACAAGAAAACTAAAATTCGACACAAAATTTAAAGTAGAATCATCCTGTACTAACAGAAAATCATTCAAACCATCAAAATACCCCCCATGTCTTAGACCATCATAACTTTCTGTTACATTTTTATCTCCCGATACTTTTCCGTTCCATGTTCCAGTATTCCCATTTCCGCTTAAATCGGTTATAGTTGTGGAAGCATTTCCATCTTCAAAACCATACCATGCTTTTAGCTGATCTTGATTAACATGAAAGAAATCTCCATGATTGTTATTTCCGCTTGAATCGGTTATGTTTCCTTTTGCTACATTGGTTCTATTATCATTGGATGTATGAGTGAAATCGTTTAGATGATATTGAGCAACAAGACCGCTAGAATTGTAAGGAGTTTCCATTTCTGAAACGGTTTTGTTTTGTAATTCAGCATATCCTAGTGTTGTGTTGAAATTGATGTTGGAAGAGTAAGCAATTTTGGATGTGTCAAAGAAATCATCGGTTATGATTGAAGATGCAAAGATAGGGGAGATTAAGAAAAAGAATAGAACGATTGCTACAAGAATGGAAGTGAAACGGTTTTTTTTCATCCTTATCCCCATAACCAAACGATTATGAAAGCTATTCCAATGATAAACATCAACATTCCCCAACAAAGAGCATCGCTCCATTCCCCTTCTTTGATTTTTTTAATTACATAAATCGGAGTGATCATTTCCATGATGAAACCGCATAAACCCATTCCGATGATCATCCATGAACCTAGAGGATATGGAGTTATGGGCGCTATCCAATTATGAATGTGTAGGGGGATTGTTGCGTTATTTCCCGCTTCATCTTTTGCTTGAATCTTCCATCCAATAACCATATTTTTATTTGGCATTGGTTTTAATATAATGCTATAATCTGGATTAGAATCAAAATCAATCCAGTTTTCCCATACAAATGTTCCACTTTCATTCCATTGAAATCTGAATTTATCCAATGTTGCGTTATCTTCCCATAAAGTTTGAAATCTTGCATTGCTCCCCCCAGTAATTGTTAAGGAGATTTTACTATATGTTGGAGATTCGGTATCTACTCCATAAACTTTTCTTATCAATGAGCAAAAGCAAAGAAAGATCAGAATAGAAAGCAAACAAATTTTCAGTTTCATTTTTTTAACTCCCCACAAATGGAATTGCTTTCAAGATTAGAACGTACACAAGATAAGCGATAAGTAACCATATGGGAATTGCTATGAGCATATTTATAGCTACATGAACATTAGGCATTTGAAAGAACAAGATTGAACCGATAAGATTCCATGCGTTAAAACTTGTGTTGACCTCATCAAAATTGATGCAAAAAAGACATTCCAAATCATTTTGAGCTAGAGCATCTGAAGGTTTAGAATAAGCTGTTTGATTGAAACCGAAATACACATGGAAGGTTACATCGGAATTTGAAAGCGTGAATTTACATTCTTGTTTCGATGAATCATAGTTAGCATCTAGGATATCATGATTTATGTATTGACTATAATAATCATAGCTTACTTGAACGCCTTGTTTATTATACCATTTCAAAGACCTAAAATTCCATTTGAACAACCACCATGAATCATAGATAGAACCTTTCATTTTTTCCACATCATAATAGCTGTTAAAAAGAACATTCCAATTTCCTAGAGTAAAATATTTTTCAAAAACCGATGAATTGGTTATCGTGAAATTATATGTTTCAGCATAAGAATAAATATCAATCGCTTCAAAGTATTCTGGAACATTGATCTCTTTTTTTCCTTCATATGGAGAAACAAAGAATCCCGAAGGAATAGCAAAGCTCAGAATGAAGAAAGAGCTAAGAAAAGTTACAACAACTATTAAAGCTCGTATCTCTCCCGATGCGTTAGACATTTCAGCTAACCCATCCTTTGATCTTGTTGCTCCATAATCCCGCTACAATTAAGGCAACAATAAGGAGAATCCAATAATCTAACCATTGGATAGCGATAAGAAAACCCATAATGGAAACACCAACAATCAAAGGAATAACATAACCTTCTTTTTTTGAGAAAACAGCTATTGGAAGCATAAAACCGAAAAGAACCATGCTAGAGAGAAGCATTCTAGCTCCGAATATGGAAATGTTCAAAGCAATAGCTAGAACATTGGGAAGACCGGATAGATCAATTTGTGTTGGATAACCTTCATCTTCCGGTTCTTCTTCATACATTTCTTCCGGATCAAGACCTAGCATATCCCCAAAATAGATTGTGTCGATTTTGATTTCATGCACACCACCATAAGGTTTGCAAGATACTACTGAAGCTTTTACATATGTAGGTTTGACATTATCTCTTGAAATTGAATCGCTTACATCGGAATCTCCATTAATATAAATTTCCATGCCAGTAGCGGAAACATTAGCTTCGACTTTATACCATGTGTTAAGGGTTCTAACTGTTGAGCTTCCACTTCCTCTTTTCCAGAAACCATCAAAATACATGGTTGTAAAAACAAAACCCGCTCCCGATTTCCAACATCCTACTCCCGCATCATTAGTTATGACATTGGGATAATTTGCATAATCATAACCATCTGCAATTTGAGTTACCTTAATCCAAAAGCAAAGAAAATAAGTGTAACTAGGCATATCTGGAAAATTGGAAATCCAATGAGTAATTTTAATCCAACATCCATTTGGATCGCCTACCGCATCGCTAACATTCATTAGAAAACTTGCATTGCCTTTATGATAATCAGTTGTGTCGATTTCCCATGCAAAAGTCGGATCAGAAAATTCACTCCATCCACTTTTTGAATTGCATCCATTTATCCAGTAAATGTTACTTGCAAAAACGATTTGTGGAAACATGCAAAGAATCAACATTAAAAAAATGGGGAGAGAAAGGAGAAGGGAGTTTTTCATTGCTTGATCAAACCTTCCCGAGCAATCTTGCGATGAAATAGATCACAAGACCGACCACAAAGACAAATGGAAGCAAGTTAAAGAGTGTTTTCGCTCCGGCTGAACCTGTGAAGTTCCATGCTGTTGTATTTGTTCCAGAAACTTGCTCAACTATGATAGGTGTCAAGATCACACCTAGAATGAGCGTTATGGTTAGCATTATCCATTCAGTAGCTTTGCTTTCTGCCTTTGTGTTCACCACAAACCGCATTGCATAGAGGGAAGCTTTTGCCATTTCCGTTTTGATCATTGCTATGAGAAAGCAGATCAAGGCTTTCAGTTTCTTTAGCATGTTTTCATTTCCTTTCTTATTCAAATAGTTAGATCAAAGCGATAATTATTTAAACTTTGTGATGTTTATTGCTATTTAATGGAATATGTAAGAATGAATATCAACAAGTTTCGTTTTTGGAAGCGATTCAGCATTATCATAGGAATGTATGTATGGTTCATAATCATAGTATTATATAGCCCGATGGATGTTTTAACAAGATATTCATGGATAGCAACATTGCTTATATGGTTGTTTTTCTCATATAAAACGTGTGAAATAATTGAAGAGATTAATGGAAGATTGAAAAAGAATGATAAGCTTAAAAATACTTCTTAAGAAATTGATGAATCATCCCGCTCCCATTATTGTGTTTGTTGGAAAACCGGATAGCGGGAAAACTGATTGTGCGTTATGGTTTGCTGAAATGGGTTTGGAATGGGAATTGCTTGATATGTGTGCAAGTAATACTCCAGTTTCAGATAATCGTTTTTTGAAGCTAACAAGTTTAAGAGCTTTGGAAGTATGGCTTTCAATGTTCAAGAGGAAAAAGAAGCTTTTTATTTTGGATGAAGCTGATGAAAAACTAACAAATCTCCATGTGATCTCTAAATTGAGTAAAGAGTTTCGTGTTCCAATGGGTTTTCAGATTAGAAAATTCCATGCGAAACTATTCCTTATTTATCATAGGTTGAAGGATGTTCCAGAATTTTACTTAGACAAAAACGTAACTCTTGCGGTTGTTAAGAAACTAGGGAAGAAAACAGCATTGATTAAAAGTGATCTTCTTTTTCCATTGATAAGACAAACCGTTTTAAAGATCACTAACATCCCGAGAACAAGGATTCCATTCAACACTTTTGGCGTTGGAATGTTTTCATTGGAAAACAAGAAAGAAGAGGAAATGTTAAGGTTATGGCATAACACTATAATCCTTGAGAGAAGTGGATTTGAAGATGATCAGATTAAGGCAATTCTGAAAGATGTTCTATTTCAGAATTAACTCTATATCTGAAAAACTCTTCTTTAATTGCTTCTTTTAGACCTTTAGGGATTTTATTTGGAATCCATTCATCTTCAAGAAATTTCATTATCTTGTTTTCCAGTTCATCTATTTGTTCCGCTTTTGTGGATGTTTGCTCTATGGGAGGATATAATTCCATAACCATTTCAGTTATGATAACATCTAATGGTTTAGCAATTAAAAGAATATCGATAGTTTTTTCCATCGAAAGGGATTTTCCAACAATTTTCTCTAAAGCATCCTTTAACGTATTCAATCTTCCATGAAGTTGTATAGAAACCATGATAGGAGTCCTATTATCGCTTTTTTGTGTTTCGCTCATTATATCGTTTCCTTTGATCTAATGCATCCCCAACATACATTAGACTCCATGCAAACCATAATATGCCTATCCAAAAAGGCAAGAATGCAAAGAAAATTATAGTTTTCAATATTTTAGTACGTTTCATTATCATTCCTCTAATGGTTCGCATGGAGATAGGACAATAAAGAAATCATCAAGACTAATCAAAAGAGGATTCTTTTTAAGAAAATAGACTACTTCCCCTAACTCGCTCATATAATAATTCAAAGAATGAACAAGATTAACAACTTGATGTAAGAATTCTGGATTGAAATATTTTCTTCTAGCGGGATTTTGTTTAAACTGTCTCCATGAAGTAGCTTTCTTGTACTTGTTCAAATCGGGAAGATAGATGTTGCTTTTATGGGTTATTCCAATTACATGAAAAGAACCCATTAAAACCTTACTTTTCTCTTTAAATTGGATAACAAAACTTCTAAGATCATCATTTTGCATTTTACATCACTATGTTTCATTTAATGATATATCTTTATATCTTTTGTGTTATATTGTTATAGAATGGAGTTAGTAAGCAATGGGAAACTTTCATGAGGAATTAAGGTTAATTACGAAGGAAATAGATGAAGATTATAAGGGGATTCAAAGAAACTGTTTGAAAATTTCTGATCTTCATAACGATAACGCTGAAAGGAGAAAGCGAATAAAAGAAGCAAAGGTCAAAAGAAGAAAAATGATCATGGATTCGGTTAAGGGAAAATAGGATAACTAGGATGGAACAAATATGAAGAAAGTTTTAGTTTCTTTTGAAGAGGATATCCTAGCTTTAGTGGATAAATTGGCTGCACAAAAATTTAATGGAAATAGGTCAAAAACTCTAGCTGCAATAACATCATACTTCTTTAGTGGATATCCAGAAAGGAGAAAAAAGAAAAAGGTCGACTGTTCATTCAAAGGCAAATGTAAATACCGAAATCAAGATGGAAATTGCACTTTCAAAAAGCGGTGTTCTTCCCAATGAAAGTTCTCAAAGTTTCTGAGCGGTTCTATGCTCTCATTGATCATGGAGCTAGAGTTTACGGAGTAACCAAAAAAGAATTTTGCGATATACTTCATGAATCACATCTAAATTTGATCAAAGTGAAGTGTAACTTCATAACCTTACAAAAACAGCTTAAACGGATAAGAGAGAGCATTGCTAACTCCTTAATCCGAAAAAGCAAAGAGTTACCATTTAGAGCGGAAAAGAACGAAGAGTTACCACTATTGAAGAGTGAACATCAAAACTTGATAGCTGAAGGGATTCAGTTAGTTAAAGAAATTGATTCTGAGAAGGGCAAAGACCTAACAGAAACACTAAACAAGCTAAGAGAAGAGAGCATACCGGAAAAGGATTAAGAGTTACCAATATAGCGTTTGAGCTACTGAGGAGAGGATATGCTTCCATTATAATCGTGTCTCAAAAGAGAAATTTCTCTTTTTTTTTCTCCTTTTTCTGAATCTCTAAGCTTTGATCATTACGAAGAGCAACAAAGCTCAGTTTAGCCCTAGAAATTTCTCCTCAAAAAGAGAAAATATCACAAAATTTGATTTTGTCACACTCATGTCACACATTAATGTGACATTTTAACGTATCAGTTACATCGTTATCCTTATACGCATAACTCTTTTGTGACATTTAGCAACATTTTTTGATACTAAGAAATATATATAATGTCACATATAATATTCTATGTGATAAAAAATGAGTATGAGTAGCATAAAACAAAGGAATGGAAAAAT
>Ga0224506_10000873_pt1 | contig 23147 bp, 21 predicted proteins | sample SF_Jan12_sed_USG_2_FD_169108 | JGI IMG/M metagenome (GOLD analysis project Ga0224506, IMG submission 169108) | Sediment microbial communities from San Francisco Bay, California, United States - SF_Jan12_sed_USGS_8_1 | ecosystem: Environmental > Aquatic > Marine > Sediment | place: USA... | reverse complement strand
TGCACCGATAACACCTACCATCGCAGCAAGGATGGTGGAGGCAAGAATGGTCGCCGCTGCGAGACCGCCGTTAAGGCCGCCCATCCACTTATAGACCACATCGAACATCTCTTCGATCAGGCCTGCGCGCTCCAGCATCGAGGCCATGAAGATAAACAGTGGTATGGCCGCCAGATCAGGGTTGGTCATCATCGGAAAGATGCGTGTGGGGATGATGTTCAGCATGATCTGATCACCGATCAGATAGATGAATACCACACCCAGACCACCGGTAACGAAGGCCAGCGGCAGTCCCACCATCAGGAACACAAACAGGGTACCGAACATGATCCATGTCAGGCTGGCAATATCAGCACCGCCGAGCATACCGGCGAAGGTGAAGAGAAAGTAGGACTCTTCATCATAGGGATCGAAGAACAGGATATTGACCAGTTCCACGCTAACGATAAAGGCAAATATCGCAGTGGTGACGATCATCGCCCAGGTCCAGAAATCACCCTTCTTCTTGGAAGTAATAGCTTGAGAATTCATTACGCTGCCGCTCCCATTTTTTTGAAGGTACGTATATCTTTAATCAGTTTGGAGATACCCGCTAACAGCAACAGGAATGAGCCCAATAACATCATGCCTTTTACCGGATAGTATTGTACGCCCCAGGTCTCTACTGTCGTCTCGGCCATCTCGAAAGAATTAGCAAAGAAGCTCAATGCAGTGCCTGTCATTGCCAGGGCAAAGATAAAGAAGAATACAGAGGTAAAGATATCCAGGCCGACGCGGCCACGTGCAGGCAGCTTGACGTAAAGGATATCAACACGAACATGGGAACCATGTAGCAGGGCAAAGCCGCCGGCCAGCAGGTATTGCATACCGAACAGAAGATACGACGCTTCATGTACCCAGATGGTAGGCATGTTGAACAGATAACGCATGACCACTTCGTAGAAATAGATCACCACCGCATTAACGGTCCATAGTGCAACAAACACGCCGGATTTTTCATTCATCCAGTCCAGTACTTGTGTAAATCGGTTGCCCTCGTCATGGATAACGGGGTCTGATTCGGCCAATAGTTTCAGGGCCAGTTCTTCGTCGGGTGTGAGTGGAACGGTCTCGGAAATTCCTTTTCTCTTCATTACCCACATAATGATAAGCGGCATGATCGCCAACCAACCCCAATACATCCAGTGGGGCAGGACGAATCCAAAACCTTCTAAGTCAGACATAAATAACTCCAGAGACAAACAAAGATACGGGCAGCAGAGTGCTGCCCGTATTGTTTACTGAATTACAGCTTTAAGCCTTTGATATCGGCTTTACTTACGTAACCCATAGTATCGTTTAACATGTAGTCCAATTGCAGCTTGAAGATCTCGGATGCATCCTTGTTCTTCTTCGCCCACTTGAACCAGACAGGAACCGCAGCTTTACGGAACTTGGCCACGTCTTCGGGACCAAAACGTGAAACGATAGAACCGGCAGCCTTGAACTTGGCCATGGCTTCAACGTTACGCTTCTGGATGGCAACGAAGTGGTCGCGTGAATAGACGTATACCTGCTCTTCGACGAATTGCTTCATCTTCGGAGACAACTTCTTCCAGGCACGCAGGTTAACCGTCAGATCCATCAGATCCACAGGCTGATACAGAGACATGGTTCCTGGTGGGCCAAACAGTATGTATTTGGTCACCTGATGGAAGCCCAGGTCGTAGTTCACCGCAGGGCCTACATAGTCGGCCGCGTCGATGGTGCCTTTTTCCAGAGCAGGGAAGATGTCAGAACCGGGGATAGCCACGGTGGTTGCACCTAACTGCTGGAATACCTCTGCCACCATACCGCCTGGCAGACGGATCTTCTTGCCCTTCATATCCTCAACCGTGTTCATAGGAACCTTGGAGTGGATGATGTTGGCGTCGTGCTGGATAGGACCAACATAGAACAGGCCATACTTGGAGTAGATCTTACGTGCCTTTTCCAGCATACCCAGACCGTAGAACATGGTGTCCCACTGTGCAGGCTGGTCTGGACCAGCAGGATAAGACGACAGGAATACAGAAGCAGGGATCTTACCGGACCAATACAGGGTAAAAGGGTTCATACCATGTAATACGCCGGAACGTACTGCGTCAAACAGTGCGTTGTTATCGGCCGCAACGGATTTGGCAGCAAAAGGCTTGATGCTCAACTCTCCGCTGGACTTTTCCTTCATCTGACCTGCCCATTCTTTGAACAGCTCGTAACCGGTGGTACCGGCATCCCAGGTTGTCTGAATCTTCCAGGTTGTACCTTTGGCTGCTTCGGCATTACTGATGAATGGAGCACCAAGAATGGTCGCACCACCAACCGCAGCTGCACCTTTTAGGAACGAGCGACGATCTTCAGTCTTGTTAGCCGTAATTATCAGCTTATCTTCATTACTCTTCATTGTTTTCCTCCTAACTTTCGGGGTATTTTCCGCAGAGCTGTACGAATACAACATCACGAAATCTCCTGCATCATTGTATGTATACCAATGATTACCGCTGCTATCCTTTATATAGCAGCATTTGTTCTTCTATTAAGTCTTGCCAGGCCACAGTCTGTCTGGCCTTAAACGCCAGATAGTCGTTATTGTCACATTCGTTATGGCCTCTTACCTGATCCATCGCACACTGCAACAGACCGGAAAAGAAATTAATTTTTCGTATACCAGAGTTTACTGATGCTCGTATGTCATCGTCTGTAACGCCGGTAGCGCCATGCATCACCAATGGCACATCAGTTACTGATTTCACATCGCGAATAGTCTCGAAGCTTATGTGTGGCGACTGTGTGTAGATACCATGAGCGGTTCCCACAGCAATGGCAAGTGCATCGATACCGGTATGTGAAACGAACTCCTTTGCCTCATCAGCCTGAGTATAGGGTATCTCCTCGGCGCTTTCGCTACCGGTATCGGCTACCCCCTCTTCACCGGCAACAGCGCCCAACTCACCCTCTACCCCGGCACCATAGCTATGGGCCAGTTCCACTACCTGTTTGGTGATGGCGATATTTTCAGCAAAGGGCAGCTGCGAGCCGTCGATCATGATGCTGGTAAAGCCCAGCTCCAGTGCCTGTCTGATCATGTCCAGCTGATCAGGTCCGGCGTGATCCAGGTGCAAGGCGATGGGTTGTTCTGCTGCGTCAATGATAGCCAGCAATGAGGGTGTTAGCAGGGGGGCCTTGATGACATCAAAGTGACGACTGGCGATACCGATGATGGCCGGCAGACCAAGATGATCCGCACGATTGGCCACCGCCTGTGCCATATCCAGATCGAGAACATTAAAGCTGCCGATGGCAGCTTGAGTATTCGCCAGTAGTACCTGGTTCAGGTTGGCTCGCATATGTGGTTCCTGTCAGGGTTGTGGTAGTCCGGCCAGACGCGCATAGGCGGTGGCGACGCCCTTGTCATCACCGACGTTGCCGGGGAATATCACCACGGGCATATCAGGATAACGGGGATGGTTGGAGGGGCAGCGTACGACAGAACATCCTGGCAGAATCTGGCCGACCACACGTGAGGTCTTCAGTGCCAGACCGGAACTCAGGACATCATTGGAGGTGATGCCGCCCTTGCTGATCAGGAAGCCCAGGCTGCGTGGCAGGTTTCGCACCACGTCCATCAGAAAGGCTGAAACCATCTCACCAAAGGCCAGACGGGTGGCCTGATCCTTAAAGCTCAACTCCACGCGACTGGTAAAGATCACAGGGGTCTGGCCGTCGTCATGGATCTGTTGGGTTTTCTGAACAATCTTCTCTAGCATCAGGGCTCGGTCGCTTTCAAGTCTGGCTACATCCACTTCAATCGGCACAATATTGTCCATCTTTAATAATTGTTCCAACTGCTGGGTAGTCTTCTTTACATGCGAACCGACGATGACCGCACCGGCCTTGCCATCACGTACATAGGCCGACATCGCCTCGGCGGCCACCGGTTGTGGTGGCAGTTTTGCCAGTGCGGTCAACAGACTGGCGGCGCTACGGAATAAAAAGCGTTTACCTTTTCCCGCTGCCTGCATCAGCTGTGAACAAAAATTATTCAGGTCGTTCTGGTTTTCACTGTCGACGACACAACAGAGATTGCCTTCCAGCGCCAGCAGACGCTCTGTGTTATCACCACGTACGTCATCGAGAACAAAACGCTCTACCTGATTGGCCTTGATACGTCCACTGGTCTTCTCTTCCACATAGTCGGGTAGATAGCTGTGGTGGTAACCAAATACCGAGTCATTGGCGAATTCGGTTTCGTGAACCGGAACCTCTTTGCCATCAACGATCAGGTAATGAATGCTGTCGCGGGTAATACGGCCACCTTCAAAAAAGGCAGGTACCATAAAGTGGGCGTCGAACGGCCCCAGCTCTTCGGCGATGATGTCGGTCTCTACCGGGTAGTGACCACGCAGTGTGGAGTCGGAACGGCTAACCAATAATGGATTGTATGGCTTGCCGATCTTTTCCAGTTCAAGAAGGGCTTGTTTAACGTTCTGGCATACCTCACGAGTAATATTTGCCGCATTATCGGCAGACATCCCACGGGTATTGGTGAGAACGAAAAACAGAGGCGCATCATCAAGGATGGCCTCTTTCAAGGTGATGACATCCCACTTGGTCAGCAGCAGACAGCTATGCACCGTCTGCGAACCGGTAGGATCATCATCCAAAACGATAATCTTGGTCTGGCTCATGCCTTACCTCTGTAAAAATATTACAAGCTAAACGCAGAGGGCGTCTCTGCGATCTCCGCGTTAATGCTCTTTCAACAAAATAAAAAGCCCGTGTAGGACAAGTGTGCAGGGAGTACTAATCACTAGGAGGGATTATAGTTTCCTACACGGGCATCAAACTTTTACTAACTTAGATCTTTTGCTCGCTGGGCCATGAAATCAGGGGTAATACCGTTGAAGTCCATGATCTCTGTGGGTGTCGCGGTGGTTTCACCACGCTTCCAGCATACGGTGTCACGCTTGGGAGCGCGGCTACGCAGCAGTACCGGTTCCAGCGGACCAGAAGGACCACCACTGACAGCCATCAATACATCGCCATCGAACAGGGCGTTGAAGTGGTCGTCATCCATAAAGCCGTTATCGGGCTGGGATACGGTGTCCCAGGAAACATCGGTAGCACGGTAGAGCTGACGTGGGTTAACCACGGCAACGATACGTACCTTGTAACCGTCTGCTTCCAGCTTGTCTTTGGCCTCGAATACGGGCAAGAAGACCATGTCGCCGGTAACAGCAAATACCACAGTACCTTTATCGCCTGACTCTGACTCGTATATAGTTGCTGCACCCTTTTCGACCGCACCACGTGCTTCGTCCATAGACATATACACAGGCAGTGGGCTCTTGGAAGCGATGATGGTCATGTTCTTGTTAAAGCTGTTGGTGGCGTATTCGTAAGCCACCTGCATAACATTGGCATCACAGGGGAACAGCGGGAAGCTGTTGCCGTTACGCATCATCGCAGCAAAATAGTTTTCGATCTCAGGACGCTGATGGGTCCAGCCGTTACGACCCTGCTCCAGTGCACCGGCGGTAAACATGGTGACCACAGAAGGTGTCTTGCGACGCAGCTCGGCCATGGCCTGGGCCACGGTCTGGACGATGGGCCAGCCGTTAATGGCGAATGACTCGTAAGACAACCAAATGGCGCGTGAACCGAACAGGCTTAGACCAGCAACCAGACCGGCACAGGCGTCTTCGTTCAGTGGCTCGTAACACTGACCGTTAGGCTCCTGGTTATATAGAGGATCTACTGTCGGGTGACGGATCTTCAGCGCGTCGTTGATGTTCTTCATCGCCGAGGCCTCGTTACCGTCGGCATTGGCCACCACGTAACGCTTATCCTGCAGACCTACCTGGGCCACCAGTGCTCCCATGTTGGTGGCAGGAACGGCTTTGTCACCCTTGGCGTACTCTTCCATCTTCAGCTTGATGACTGGCAGTTCCATTTCAAATTCTGTTACTACGGTCTTTACAGCGGGGCCGCCACCGGCGCGGCTGAAGTTGTCACGTACGATCTGCCAGGCTTCAGCAGGCAGTGCGCGACGGGTCAAACCGTCGATCATGTGCTGGGTATCCAGGGTATCGGTGGGATACAGGTTATGCGACTTGGCACCTACGGCGTGTACACCAGTACCCTTCAACTGCTTGATGATGAAGGCGGTCAGCTTGCCACCCAAAGCAGACTTGGCGGCCTTGTCTACGCCCTGCAGGACGGCCTTGGTAAAGGCCAGACGCTGGGTGAAGGAGAAACGGCTGCTGTCTACGAATGCGCCATCCTGATCGGAGTCGTCGAAATCTTTGGCATCGATGATGATGACTTCATCGAAGCTGTGACCTTTCCAGTAGGCTTCCATCTGCTCATTACTGTGCAGAGAGACCATGGAGTGGTGTTCCTGTGAATAACCGTTCCAGATCAGTGTGGGCAGGAAGTTGGTCACGTCAGGGTAGGCCATGTGGAAATGCATCATCGCATTCAATACATAGGGTTCGCCCATGCCACCGTCACCGATGGTAACGGGGAACAGCTTGTCACGGTGCAATAAGGCACCGGCCATGGCGAAATGCTGGCCCTGGCCCAGAGGGCCGGCAGGGGCAAGCAGTCCAGGAATAGCGCCAGAGAGATGGCCCAGCAGTCCGTGCTTTTCACGGAAGCGTTCCATCATGTCATTCATGTTGTTGATGCCCATCTCTTCCAGTGAGGAATCGAGGAACATGGAAGAGTAGAAACCGGGAGCATGGTGACCCACCTCAGTAACGATGTTGGTGTGACCCAGCATCATCAGTGCGGAGTGGGCTTCGGCAGAGGAGGCGAAACCACCGGGGTGACCGGAACCCTTGGCGCTACACATCTGCAGAGTGACGTAGCGTAAGGCATCGGCACCTAATAAGGTCTGGAATACTGCTTGGTCATCAGAGGCATCGGCGATGGCCGATTGACCTTCGGCGATAACCGCAGTATCTGCATGATTGGCCATCTCGGGCCAGGACTCACCGAAATATTGTATGCCTTCGCAAAAAGCGGGTGTGTTGGACATGTCTTTGCTCCTAAAGATCCAAAAGGGAGATGGCTCCCATTACCAGTTGCGCTAAATTTAGATGAAGAACCGTTATTTCACAATATCAAATCGATTTCATACTATGAAATCCTACTGTTCTAGTCCAGGTATCTCTTTGGGGATAGTTGGGTTAATGATTAATTATCAGGCACTTGGATGTGTTTTGTATGGATTCTAGTATAACCAAGGGGACTGCTCGGTCATTTATATTTAACAAATTTGTGACAATTGAAGCGATTCTGTTTTGGTGTTTTCGCTGTATAGTTCCTACTTTCATAATATGGGATGTGCGGCAATGGTTGAAAAAACTACCTCATCAATACAGGTGGTCGATCGTCTGGTCTCTTTGATGGACGCGATTGCGATGTATGACGGTCCGGTGTCACTAAAATTTTTATCGGCAGATACCGGCCTGCATCCCTCTACGGCATTTCGTATCTTGTCATCCCTCTCCACCCACAACCTGGTTGAGCGTGAGCCTACCGGTGGTTATGTGCTGGGACGTCATCTGGTTCGACTGGCGGCATCGGTCAGTTCCAAGATCGATGTCATCGCAGAAGCCAAGCCGATTATGGAGTGGCTGCGTGATCAGGTGGACGAAACGGTGAATCTCACCATGCGTCGTGGTGATGAGGTGGTCTATATGGAAAGGGCCTTATCCAAGCGTATGATGCGAGTGGAGCAATTGATCGGCAGCCATGCACCGCTACATGTTACGGCTGTAGGTAAATTGATTCTGGGTTCAGGTGGTGATCAGGAATTGCATGACTACGCCGTACGTACAGGCCTGCCGGAATATACGGTAAACACCATTACCGATGAAGAGGAACTGAAACGTCTTTCCAAAAGTGCTGTGACTCGTGGTTATGCCCTGGATAACGAAGAGGCAGAGCTAGGGGTCGGTTGCATTGGTGTGCTGGTGATGGATGACAGTACAAATACCGTTTATGGTTTGTCCATCTCCGCACCGATAGAGCGTAGGCAGGATGAGTGGGTCAGTTTACTGATGGAAGCAGGTCGCAAACTGTCTGATCGATTGGGTTCGGCGATACCTAAGCCCGGTGTTGCAATAGCAAGCTAGAAGGCGTTTATCAACGAAATAGACGGTCTTCTGCTCGAACAGAGCAATGCCAGGGAATGGCATTGCTCATCGGCCGTTAGCCACAGCCTTCGCTGTCTTGCGAAGCGGGGACAGTTGGTGAGTGGTATCCATCTGCAGACGGGAGGGTGCTGGACTGCTAAGGGTTCATGACCAAGTTATCCGGCTAATCCTGATGCGCCCCAAGAATATTCAGCGCCACTGCCTCAGCACATTTGATCCCATCGATCCCCGCCGAGAGTATGCCGCCGGCATAACCTGCACCCTCACCGGCGGGGTAGAGGCCGAGGGTGTTGATGCTCTGGTAATCACTACCGCGCTTGATGCTGATGGGGGAGGAGGTGCGCGTCTCTACACCAGTCAGTACCGCATTGGCCATGGCAAAGCCTTTGATCTGTTTATCAAACACCGGAATGGCCTCGCGTATAGCGGCGATAGCAAAGGGTGGTAAGGCCTTGGATAGATCACCCAGGGTGATCCCCGGTTGGTAGGAGGGGCTCACCTCCGCCAGTGCCTTCGAAGGCCTATCGGCGAGAAAATCCCCCACCAATTGAGCCGGGGCGTTGTAGTTGCCCCCCCCCAACTCAAACGCCAGCCGTTCCAGTTTGCGCTGCAGTTCTATACCGGCAAATACATGTCCGGGATAATCCCTTTGTGGATCGATACCTACCACGATCGCCGAGTTGGCATTCCGTTCGTTGCGTGAGTACTGAGACATGCCATTGGTGACAACGGCCCCCTCCTCGGAGGTTGCGGCAACGACGGTACCGCCGGGGCACATGCAAAAACTGTATACACTACGATTGTTTTTACCGTGATGTACCAGACTATAATCTGCTGCGCCGAGGATCGGGTTGCCGGCCTCGGCACCAAAGCGCGCCTGGTCGATTACTGACTGCGGGTGTTCGATACGAAAGCCGATGGAAAACGGCTTCGCTTCTATGTAGATACCTTGTGCCAGTAACATCTCAAAGGTATCACGGGCACTGTGACCGATGGCGAGGATGATGTGTCGGCTGTGCAGGGTTTCACCACTGTGAAGGGTCACACCAGTGATCTGTCCCATGCCATCAGTAGTCGGGTCACGTTGTAGGGTCTCGACCTTTTGTTCAAATCGTATCTCACCACCGAGGCGAACGATCTCGGCGCGCATGTTCTCCACCATCTTCACCAACTTAAAGGTACCGATATGCGGTTTGCTGTCGGTGAGGATCTCCTCCGGCGCACCGGCCCTAACAAACTCGGTTAAGACCTTACGTCCCAAAAAACGCTTGTCCTTGACCTGACTATAGAGCTTGCCGTCCGAAAAGGTCCCGGCACCGCCTTCGCCAAATTGAACATTGGATTCCGTATCCAGCTTGCGTTCGCGCCACAGTCCCCAGGTATCTTTGGTGCGCTGGCGTACGTCCTTACCGCGCTCAAGGACGATAGGCTTTAACCCCATCTGCGCCAATACCAGTGCCGCCATGATACCCGCCGGACCGAAACCGATGATCAGTGGCCGTTGTTGTCCCGGCGCAGGAAAGTTCGCCACAGGCTCGGCAACAAATTTGTAGCTTGTATCAGGACTTGGCTTGATAACGGCGTGTTGGGAACATTGATCCAATACCCGCGCTTCGGTGGCGGCGTTGAGCGCCACATCCAGCTGATAGATAAGCAGAATGTTCGACTTCTTTCGCGCATCAACACTGCGTTTGAATACGGAAAAGTTCAGCAGCTCGTCCATGCTAATCGCCAGAGTGTTCGCGATGGCTGTGGACAAATCATCCTGCGTATGATGCAGAGGTAACTTTAGTTCGGTGATTCGTAACATATCAGTTTGACTGGCTAGGATGTTCGGTGACATCAAGAGGCGACATTTTAGCATGCCGGACCACAGAACCGTGAGCACCGTCGATCCTTGCTCAGGGCCTCTGCCTTCGACATCTGGACATTCGTTTTCGTATCCATCATGGGATAAGGACTTTATGCTGTTCTTTCTGTTCGAAGAAGATCCGCTTAGCAGATTTGTCGTCGAGGTCGAGCGGAGTAGGCTCTTATCATCCCCACATGCTGACTGCTCACCCTAGCGGCAGTCCCTGCCCCCATCTCTTCGCCATTCCCTGTGCCATTGCGGTGTAGTCCGAAATGCGAGTTTGTTTATTTCTTTGTAAACAGTATTCACTATCCTGATTGAATAGAGAGTTGGCCAGGTTGCGTGCGGCATAGGTAATAGAGTGTGTTTTATCCCGTCTAAGTTGTGTGAAATGAGTGAGCGCCTGGTTTAGATCTTGAGGATAGGCATCCAGAGCATTACCCAGATGCCAGGCATCCTCCATCGCCTGGCAGGCTCCCTGGCCGGAAGTGGGTAGCGGAGCATGGGCAGAATCACCTATAAGGATGACGTTGTCCCTGTGCCAGGTGTCGATGGGATCGTGGTCGTGAACATAGATCTTGTTAATGCTCTGTGTATCAGAGTCCTCAATGATCTGAGTGATCGGTTCTGGCCAGTAATTAAATGTAGCCATGAGTTCATCCTTGATTGAGTTTGTGCTGACTTCAATATGTTCGCTGGCCTTACCACCGGCCCAATAACATTTGTATGGGGTGACTGGTACGATGCCAAAGCGTTCGCCTACCCCCCAGTAGTCGCAGACATAGGGATCGCTAAACATCGCCTGCGAGCTTTCCAGTACGCCAATCCAGTTGATAAAGCCCTGATAGACGGGAGTATTGTCCGCATGTACATACTTGCGTGCAACGGAACGCATACGGCCATCGGCACCGATGATTAGTTCTGCCTGTAGTTGCAAACCACTCTCGAAAACTACCTTTGTATGGCCCTTTTCTACATCAATAATATCTACAACGCGATGCTGGTATTCAACCTCAACACCCAGACGAGATAATTCGTTCAGCAATATCCTTTGCAGATCCGTGCGCATGATCGAAAAACTGGGCAAGTCCATCTGATGATTAAGCAGCTTGATATCCAGAAAACCCAGCTCATTTCCGCAATGATCAAATCGTTGCATGCGTGTCGGTTGGCCTGAATATTCTTTAATCCGATCCAGCAAGCCAAGTTTTTTCATGACAAAGCTGGCGTTGGGCCAAAGTACAACGCCAGCTCCGATCTGGCTTGGTTCATCGGTTCGCTCAAAGATACGTACCTTATGACCTTTATGGCATAGGGCAATGGCTGTTGTAACGCCCCCTACACCGGCACCGAGTATGCTGATATCCATATGAAACTCCGTTTGTCGATTTATCCTTGTCTTACCGTTTATATATATCTGTAGAGTATTTGTGTCGTTGTAACACTAGTCGATGTAGTAATGTCCTTATCCCAAGAAACAGGATGATTATTTTGTTCGACTTTTTGTTATCTCAGGCATCAGCACTACCAAACCAGAACCCGGTATCCTTTTGCAGAAACTCATCATAGGGGATGTAGTGTGACCCATCGCAGGAGAAGTTGAGTCCCACCATACCGTTAATGACGTTCAGCGATCCGGCACGCAGATAGACGTTCTCATCGGCAAAGCGCAAGGCCTTAAATATCTGGAATACCTGTTGGATCTGCTCAGCGGGCACGATGGCTCGTGGATGGTAGGGCCGTCGGGGATAGGCCAGACAGGTGGCGGGATCGGTGAGTTCGTGGATGTTGAGCAATCGATAGACGAATGGATCATCCACCTGCCAGATGGTGGCGCGGTTGCTGGAGAAGTGCAGCTTGCCGTGATAAATACCATGGGTCGTCATCAGCTCGGTCATGATGGAAATGACCTCGTCCAGTCTGTCATCCATCAGACTCTCGACGCGGTATTGTTGAAACAGTCCGCTGCGTATGGCGGGATCGCCCTTGTGTTGTTGCCATGTGGCCGGTTCATTATAGAGCCGCTCGGTATACGGTAATTCGCGCATATCGAAGTCGGCACCAAGAAAACCGATGTGTTGACCCTGTTCGTTACGGATCACCTGTATCGCGGTAAGGGAAGGGCGCTTTTTGTTCTTGCTGATGTAGGCATCGGAGAGTTTAAAGTCGGTACTGCCCAGGATGTCCTGCATATAGGGACGATCCATACGGTTGCGATCGAAGTGCGCGGCATCATGTCCCTTGGCTGTGATGTTGTCGGTCAGCTGTTGGCCCAGGGCATCCATAACATAAAGATGTTTACAGTATGAAAAGGTGGGCAGGATCTCGACTAGCAAGGCTTCCAGGGCCTGACGATTGTGAATAAGCTTTGCGCAGCGCTTGGCCAGTTTGTACATCTCGTCGTTTAACAGACCGGCCAGTACCTCGCGCTGGCGTCGAATACTATCTTGCAGATTGTTTTGATTCACGTGACTATCCTAGACCTTTACTGGCACTTCGTGTTGTGACTGCTCTTCCTGTTGCAGGGCCCACATCTCTGCATACAGTCCCTGTTGATCCAGTAGTTGTTGATGCGTCCCCTGTTCGACTATCTGTCCCTGCTTTAGCACCAGGATATTATCCGCATCGATGATGGTGGAGAGACGATGGGCTATCACCAGGGTGGTATGTTGTTCAGCCACAGCCTTTAAGGCCTGATTGATCTGTTGCTCGGTCTGACTGTCCAGCGAGGAGGTGGCCTCATCGAAGATCAGGATCGGCGGTGCCTTGAGGATCACTCGGGCGATGGCGACGCGTTGTTTCTCACCACCTGATAGTTTAAGGCCGCGTTCTCCCACCAGAGTATCGTACTTATCCGGTAGGCCCTGGATAAAGTCATCTATGTTGGCCAGTCTTGCGGCCTGTTCCACTTCTTCCTGTGTGGCATCGGGTTTGGCGTAAACAATATTGTGATAGATGCTGCTGTTAAACAGTACCGTATCCTGTGGCACGATGCCGATGGAACGACGCAAACTGTCTTGTGTAACGTTACGAATATCCTGACCATCAATCGAGATGTTGCCCTCAATAACATCGTAGAAGCGATACATTAAACGTGCGAGGGTAGACTTCCCTGCTCCGGAAGGACCAACAATGGCGACCTTATGACCGGAAGGGACGTGGAAGCTGATGTCATTTAGGATCTCTCGGTCTTGCTTATAATAAAAACGGACATGTTTGAATTTAATATCGGCCTTGGTGATTTGAATGTCCCTGGCGGTGTCTGCATCCTTGATCTCGGTGTCGGTGTCCAGCAGGTTAAACAGGCGATCCATGTCTGCCAATGAGTGGCGTAGCATGCGATAGATGATGCCGAGAAATCCTAAGGGCATGAACAGCTGCAACATCATGGTATTGATCAGTACCAGATCTCCCAGTGTCATGCTTTTGTCCTGCACCCCTGCGGTGGCGAATATCATCACCAGGGTGACACCAATGGCGATGATCGCGCCCTGGCCAAAATTGAGTAGGGCCATGGAGGTCTGGCTTTTGACCGCAGCATCTTCCCAGTTGCTCAGGGTAGAGTTGTAGCGGCTGACCTCCAGCTGTTCATTGTTAAAGTATTTCACGGTTTCGTAGTTGATCAGGCCATCAACCGCCAGACTGCTGGCATCAGAGTCTAGCCGGTTCATCTCATGTCGGTAATGCATACGCCAGTTGGTGACCAGTATCGTAAAGCTCACATAAATGATGACCGTCGAAAAGGTGACGATGGTAAAGATACGGTCGTAGCGTCCCAAGAGGATGGTGGCCACCAGGGCAAATTCGGCTGCGGTGGGGATAATATTGAAGACCAAATAATTGAGTATGGAGGCAACACTGTTGCTGCCGCGTTCCATGTCGCGGGAAACCGCACCGGTCTGTCGCTCCAGATGAAAACGCAAAGAGAGAGAGTAGAGATGTTGAATCACTTTGTGCGAGAGCTTGCGCATAGCGCCGTAGCGAACGCGGGCAAAGATCGCATCACGCAGTTCATTAAACAGAGAGTTACTCAGGCGCAGGGCCCCATAGGCCAGCAACAACATCAGTGGCAGGGTGGCCGAGGAGAGCCCTTGGTCCAGTATGTCGACGATATCCTTTAATATCAGCGGCACACCGACCGTGGCTAGCTTGGCCAGCATCAGACTGAGCAGGGCGATAAGAACACGACCCTTGTACTGCCAGATATAGGGGACAATACGCTTTAGATTGGAGAAATCCTGACGCTGCTGGTCTGGTGCCTCGGTATATCGGTGTATCGTCATATTTGCTCGCAGTGTAACCGGGAGAGCCCGGAATCAGTGAAACCTTGTGACTGCCAATCATATCAGAAACCGAGAGTTTTTCTCAGGAAAGAGGATTATCTGCTATGGCGGGATAGTTCTGTTTGCAGAACTATAAATAGCACGGGACAGAGTATTGTCGTTTTCTCAATTCTACTCTGCACATAGCATGCAGTAGGCTGGCGCAATAAGAGGTAATGTGCCGCATACGCCCGTTTATTTTATCGCCAGTGACATGGCTGGACGGATGTAGCCCACATACCAAAATGGCTCGTTAAACAAGATTTCGTGACTGAGTCTTACGGCCTGACCGGTCTTTGCCAGTAGTGCCTTGTCGTCAAAATAGTGAGCGAGAAACAAACTGTTTTGAATCACCATGGCAGATGGCGACGGTAATACATCGTCACTGATTAGGTAACTACGATTACCATATTGAAGGAATGTTTCATCACTGCGTTGCCAGCCATCATCGTAAAAACGTTCCCATGCCTGATGGTTTAAATGTAACGCAAGTTGTAGGGATGTTTCATCCTTACTGTATCTGTTCCAGTCAATAAGGGCCTTTGTCACCAGGCTATAATCTTCCAATCCGGCATTTCCCAATGGTTTGTTGTCTGAATGTGCTCGAAATAGATTTTTCCCATCCCATAATTCTTGTGTTAGGTAGTGATGGACACTATTCGCGGCATGGATATATTTTTCATCCTTCGTTTCACTGATGGCTTCTATTAGCGCAGACAGTGTTAATGCATTCCATGCGGCAAGGCGTTTGATATCCCGGGGAAGAGTGCGCTGTGATCGGGCCTTAAGCAATTTTTCCTCTGCTGAGTGGTAGAGTGCTATGGCTTGATCCGCAGAGATATCCATGAGTGTGGATGTCTCGAGTAATGAGGTGTGTTGCACCGCATGGTACCCGTCATCAAGTGATGGATTACCCGACATGCCCCAGTGAAGACGGATTAGCTGATATTCATCTTTGTTTAGATGTTTTTTAAGTTCGTCCGCTTGCCACAAATAATAACCACCTTCGACATTGTTGCTATCGATGGCGGACAAGCTGGCGATGAAGGCGCCATCTTTATGACTCATATAACGCAGTATGAAATCGATGGTATGCAAGGCCGTATCACGATATTTTGGATTTTTGAAGACTCTGGCGGCATCGAAGTAGAGTGTGGCTAATAAGGCATTGTCATAGAGCATCTTTTCAAAGTGGGGGATCTGCCAGCCGGGATCAACGACATAGCGATAAAACCCTCCACCTAATTGATCATACATTCCCTGACTGGACATTTGATCCAGGCTAAGGCGAAGAAAATTTCCTAGTCGCGTATCTTTATCTTGCTCATAGATGGCAAGCAATGCCTGCAATTGCGGAACCATGGGGAATTTATTTTGCTCACCAAAGCCGCCTTGTATTTCGTCAGCCAGTTGCCAGGTCTGACTGAGCAGTGTTTGTTGGTAGGTCTTTATATCGTGTTTGCTCGCCACATGAGAAGGTGGACGACTGTTTTGCAGATCCAGTTCGGCGGCAGCATTGTTTGCCTCCTTGCTCAGTTGAGCCGCGTCTTCCTGCCAGAGTGTATTTAACTTCGTTAGAAGGGTCTTGAACTCAGAGGGTGGCTGATACACTAGACCCACCAATGGATGGCCGTGTGGGGTAATAAAAACATTTAGCGGCCAACCGGAATAGCCCTGGGTATTTTCCAAAAAGTTGATCAGGTAGGCATCAAGGGCAGGGTTTAACTCTCGGTCTACCTTCACGGGTATGAAGTGCGTATTTATTAGGCGGGCAATTTCCGTGTTTTGATAACTCTCACGCTGCATCACGTGACACCAGTGACAGGAGAAATAACCACTGGAGACATAGATGAGTTTGTTTTCTTTTCGTGCAGCATTAAATGCAGCACTGCCCCAGGTTTGCCAGTTCACCGGATCCTTACCATGCATGGACAGATAAGGAGATGGGTGATTGGTCAGGGTATTCCTGAGTCCGGCCTGTGTCGGCAATGAAACAAGGAGTAAAACCAGAAACAGAGTAAAACGACGTTGCATAGCGAAATCCTTCTCTATCATGGTAACGATTCAGACATAAAACATATGTACGCAGTCGGACAGCGGGTAGATTCGTAGTGTTGCTGAAGACTCTCGTGCCTGCCTGAGATTGAACTCAAGGACTCGATACAAAGGCGGCCGGGTAAGGAGAAACACCTGACGAATAGGCGAAGTGTTCAAGGTGAGGCGTTCATCATCGAAAGCCCACATGTGAACTTTCGATGATGCCGTTTATTGACTAAGGACTTTTCTTGTCGTTGCTTTCATTGTCGCTGTCGGAACCATCCTCTGATTTTTCATCGCTCTGCTCAGAATCCTGGCCTTCATCCTTCTCCCAGTCCTCATCCAGCTCTTCCGCTTCCATACGATCCAGTTCGGCTTCCATTTCATCTTCGGACATGGGGTCGTATTCGTTCATGTCTTCGTCGGCAAAGACCAGACCGGCATCCGGTGTAGACTCAGTATCTGAGTGCTCGGTGTCCTCGCTATGTTCTTGCAGCTGTTGCTGTTGACCATCGGGATCATCATCGTAACCATCCTCTTCCTTGCGTACAAAGAAGCGCGAAAAGATGACGCCCATTTCAAACAGGAACCACATGGGCAACGCCAGCATGACCTGTGAAATGACATCGGGCGGGGTGATCAACATACCAATAACGAACGCCCCAACGATGATGTAGGGGCGCTTTTCCGCCAGGCTTTCGGGGGTGGTCATACCTGTCCATACCAGCACGATGGTGGCAATGGGCACCTCAAAGGCGACACCAAAGGCGAAGAACATAGTGAGAGCAAAGCTCAGGTACTGACTGATATCCGGTGTCCAGGCCACACCTGCCGGAGTAAAGGCACCCATAAACTGATACACCATGGGCATAACCAGGAAGTAAGCGAAGGCGACTCCGGCATAGAAGAGGATAATGCTGGAGATCATCAGTGGGAAGACAAGTTTCTTCTCGTGCTGATACAAGCCAGGGGCGATAAAGGCCCACAACTGGAATAAAATGACCGGTACTGCGACGTAAAAGGACATCACCAGGGTCAGTTTGAACGGGGTCAGAAAGGGGGTGGCGACGCCGGTCGCGATCATGCCGCCACCTTCGGGCAGGCTGCTTATGAGAGGGCCTGCGAAGATGGCGTAGATATCGTTGGCAAACGAGAACAGGGCAAAGAAGACCACCAGTACAGTGATCACCACCCTTAATAAACGATCACGTAGTTCTACCAGGTGGGCGAGAAAGGGGAGTTCTACCCCGACTCCTTGATCAGGCGTTGCCATGTTGTTCTTTCTTCTCGTTATTGTTATTGGGAGAACTATCCTTGTTCGTGCCAGACGAAACGTCACTGCGATTGTCGGTGACCGGCGTATTTGGCGCCTTGTCTTCGACAGGTTCATCATCAATCGCATTCATGACATATTGGTCTGAATTTTCTATGCTGGCGCGGGTATCATTCAAGATATCGCGCAGTTCGTTGATCTCACCCTGTTTGTCATCCAGAATTTGACGCAACTCGGTGGAGTTGATCTCTTTTTCCAGATCTGCACGGGTGGAGGCAACAAAGCCACGCATCTTGCCTACCCAGGATCCGAGGGTACGGGCAACGGCAGGCAGACGCTCGGGTCCGATAACCACCAGACCCACCACGCCTATAATCAGTACTTCCCAAAAGCCAATATCAAACATAAGAGATTCTCGAGCGAATTACTTTTCGCTCTTTTCCTTGTTGACTTCGCCTTCGATGACCTTGCCTTCGTCCTGCTTGTCTTCGACCTTTTCTCCTTCATCCTTCATGGACTTCTTGAAGCCCTTGACTGCGGCACCCAGATCGCCACCAATGTTACGCAGACGCTTTGCACCAAATAGCAGAAGCACGATAACCAGAATGATCAGCAAATTCCAAACACTAAAACCCATTTTCTTTCTCCAATTCCGAATGTCTAATTATTAAAACCAGGCAGGTTGGTTCCGCCCATTAGGTGTATATGCAGGTGGAAGACCTCTTGGCCCCCGCCTTTTCCTGTATTGATGATGGTGCGGAATCCGTGCTCCAACCCTTGATCTTTTGCCAGCTTGGGCAACAGCAACATCATGTGGCTGATCAAGGCGCTGTGTTCAGCGTTCAATTCGTTCAGACTGTTTATGTGCAGCCTAGGGATCATCAGCAAGTGGACATCGGCCTTGGGCGAGATGTCCTTGAAGACGATAACCTGTTCGTCCTTATATACTATGTCGGCGGGGATGTCGCCATTGCCGATCTTACAAAACAGACAATCTGACATACTATTCTTCCCGTTGGGCCTTTTCTTCCAGACCGGAGAGACCAAAGCGGCGGTCCAGCTCGGCCAGCACCTGCTCGGGTTTCAGGCCCTGATGCGCCAACAGCACCATACTATGAAACCACAGATCGGCGGTTTCATAAATGATCTTGTCCGCATCCCCGTCCTTAGCGGCCATCACCGTCTCGGTGGCCTCTTCACCAATCTTCTTCAGGATCGCGTCCAGGCCCTTGCTGTAGAGCTTGGCCACATAGGATGAGTCGGGATCAGCATCTTTGCGCGCCTCCAATACCTCGGCCAGCTTGTCTAAAACCTCTTTGCTCATTTGTTGTATATCGCCTTGGGGTCCTTGAGTACCGGTTCTACTGTTACCCACTGACCATCTTCGAATTTTTTATAGAAGCAGCTTTCTCGACCGGTATGGCAGGCGATACCGCCGTGTTGCTCGATGGAAAGCTGGATCACGTCGTTATCACAGTCGAGACGGATCTCCTTCACCGTCTGCATATGGCCGGATTCCTCACCCTTGTGCCAGAGACGATTACGCGAACGCGACCAGTAGACCGCTTCACCCAACTCCACCGTCTTTTCCAGTGCCTCGCGGTTCATCCAGGCAAACATCAGGTTACGCTTGGTCTCGGCATCCTGTGCAATCACCGGCACCAGCCCATCCTCTGTCCACTTTATGTCATCCAGCCAGTCGGTCATTAGAGGCGTACCTCTATGCCGGCCTTTTTCATTTCGGCCTTGGCCTCGCCGACGGTGTATTCACCGAAGTGGAAGATGCTGGCGGCCAGTACTGCATCGGCGTGGCCTTTGGTAATGCCTTCAGCCAGATGCTGAAGATTGCCGACACCACCGGAGGCGATCACGGGTACTGAGACGGCGGTGCTGACGGCGCTGACCAGGGCATTATCGAAACCGTTCTTGGTACCGTCACGATCCATGGAGGTGAGCAGGATCTCTCCCGCGCCATAGTCGACCATCTTAATGGCCCACTCTACGGCATCTATACCGGTAGGTTTACGACCACCGTGGGTGAAGATCTCCCACTTATCATCGCCCACCTGTTTGGCATCGATGGCGACAACGATACATTGTGAACCGAACTTGTCGGCGGCTTCTTTTACAAATTCAGGATTAAACACTGCAGCGGTATTGATTGCCACCTTATCAGCACCGGCATTGAGCATACGGCGGATGTCTTCCACCTTACGGATACCGCCACCGACGGTTAGCGGGATGAAGACCTGGCCTGCGACCTCTTCTACTACATGCACCATAGTCTCGCGGTCGTCACTGGAAGCGGTGATGTCGAGGAAGGTCAGTTCATCGGCGCCCTGTTCGTCATAACGCCGGGCGATCTCCACCGGATCACCGGCGTCGCGGATATCGACAAACTGCACGCCTTTGACCACTCGACCATTGTCCACATCAAGGCAGGGAATAATACGTTTCGCTAGTGTCATTTTGGTCCCCAGTATAAACGCGGAGTTCGCAGAGGTGCAGAGACACAGAGAAGAGCACTAAAGGGGCTAGAGATAAAGTTTAAAAGACTCTGCGTCTCCACGTCTCCGCGCCCTCTGCGTTGATCCCCTGTCTTCAATAAGAACATCTTATTTGGCACTGAGTTCATCCGCCAGCTTCTGGCCTTCGGCAAAGTCGAGGGTGCCTTCGTAGATGGCGCGACCGGTGATGGCCCCCATGATACCTTCGTCTTCAACCTTACACAGGTTGGTGATGTCATCCAGATTGGTGATGCCACCAGAGGCGATTACCGGAATGGTGATTGCCTGAGCCAGCGCGACGGTGGACTCGAGGCTGACACCACTCATCATGCCGTCACGGCTGATGTCGGTGTAGACGATAGCCTCGACACCATCCTGTTCAAACTTTTGTGCCAGATCGATGACATCGTGGTGAGAGAGTTTGGACCAACCGTCGATGGCCACCTTGCCATTCTTGGCATCAAGACCAATGATGATGTGGCCGGGAAACTCGGAGCAGATATCACTGACAAAGTGCGGTACGTTCACTGCCTTGGTACCGATGATGACGTACTGTACACCAGCATCCAGATAGGCCTGTATGGTATCTTCATCGCGTATGCCGCCACCGATCTGGATCGGCAGGTCGGGATAGGCATCGGCAATGTTTTTGACCACCCCAGCGTTGACCGGTTTGCCGGCAAAGGCACCGTCCAGATCAACAATATGCAGACGTCGCGCACCGGCCTCGACCCATTGACCTGCCATGTCGACAGGATCTGCGGAATAGATGGTGGCATCTTCCATACGCCCTTGTTTCAGACGTACACATTTACCTTCTTTTAAATCAATAGCAGGGATCAGCAGCATATTGTTACCTGTTTAGTTATTTCCGTCCCAGTTGAGAAAATTTGCGTACAGTTGCAGTCCGGCAGACTGGCTCTTTTCCGGGTGAAACTGTACCGCGAATACATTGTCTTTTGCTACCGCAGCGGTAAAGGCATGCGGGTAGGTACTAAAGCCTGCGATCAGCTCTGGATCTGCCGGTTCCACATAGTAGCTGTGGACGAAATAGAAGTGGGCACCGTCATCGATACCTTGCCACATGGGATGCTTCTCCATGGCAAAGTGGACCCGATTCCAACCCATGTGTGGCACCTTCAGGCGCTCGCCACTATCGGGGTCGGTCATACTCTTATCGAAGGCCAGTACTTTGCCAGGCAACATGCCGAGACATTCAACGCCAGCGTTCTCTTCACTGAACTCGAACATCGCCTGCATGCCGACACAAACACCCAGCAGGGGTTTGCTTTGTGCGAACTCCTTGGCCAACTGATCCAGACCCAGACGTTTCATTTCGGCCATGCAATCACGCATGGCACCGACGCCAGGTAATACGGCACGGTCGGCAGCAAGGATCTCTTCTGCCTTGGAGGTAACAATGACCTTGGCACCTTCGGCGACCTTCTCCAGCGCCTTGGCGACGGAGTGTAGGTTACCCATGCCATAGTCCATGACTGCAACGGTTTTCATCTGCGGACCTTAAAAGTCGTTAAATAGTAGGATTAGAGGCTGCCCTTGGTGGAAGGCATGATTCCCTGCATACGCGGATCTGCCTCCACTGCCATGCGCAGTGCACGACCGAAGGCCTTAAAGACGGTCTCGGCAATGTGATGCGCATTATGGCCACGCAGGCAGTCGATGTGCAGGCTGACTTGAGCGTGGTTGACGAAGCCCTGGAAGAATTCGTGAAACAGGTCGACATCGAACTGGCCGATACTGCCGCGGCGAAAATCCACGTGCATCTCCAGACCCGGTCTGCCGGAAAAATCGATCACCACGCGAGACAGGGCTTCATCCAATGGCACATAGGCGTGGCCGTAGCGACGAATGCCCTTTTTATCGCCCATGGCCAGTCCAAAGGCCTGACCCAGGGTGATGCCGATGTCTTCCACGGTGTGGTGGTCATCGATGTAGTTATCCCCTTTGGCGCTGATGTCCAGGTCGATGAGACCATGGCGTGCCACCTGATCAAGCATGTGCTCCAGAAAAGGCACACCGGTGTCCAGTTTGGACTCGCCGCTGCCATCCAGGTTTATGGCGCACTGGATTTGAGTCTCCAGGGTATTGCGCTTTACTTCGGCTTTACGTGCAGCCATGAGGGTCTCCATCGTTTAGATGCCTATAGGATACCTTAATATGGTGGCAGGTTTGAATCATTGTTAACGAATTTCGACATTATGGTTGTGGCAATAGGCTCGAATTATCGGATCGCTTGGGATAAACTGCTGACCTAAAGAATAGGTCTATAACAGTTGGTGCGGCATAAGTATGAATGACAAGGTTGTGGACATATCCCAAATGAAGGTTGCCTGCCAGAACTGCAGCCTGTTTCAGCTCTGCCTGCCCATGGGCGTTGATCCCGCAGATCTGAATCGTCTGGATGAGATTATCAAGCGCAAACGCCCGGTCAAACGTGGCGAGGATCTATTCCGTGTCGGCGATGAGTTCAAGGCCATCTATGCCGTGCGCAGTGGTTCCATCAAAACCTATTCCCATAGCCACGATGGTCAGGAGCAGGTGACAGGTTTCCATCTGCCAGGTGAAATACTGGGTCTTGATGCCATCAGTAACGGTCATCACCCCTGTACCGCGAAGTCACTGGAGACCACCAGTGTCTGCGAGATCCCCTTTGAACGACTGGAAGAGCTGGGTCATCAGATCCCCAGTCTACAGCGACAGATGTTTCGTATCATGAGTCGTGAGATCTTCACTGAAGAGAGCCACACCCTGTTATTGGGTAAACGTAATGCCGAAGAGCGTCTGGCAGCCTTCCTATTAAGTATTTCCGGTCGTTTCAAGAGCCGTGGTTTTTCTACTACAGAATTCAATCTGAGTATGTCCCGTAATGACATTGGTAACTATCTGGGACTGGCGGTAGAGACCGTTAGTCGTATGTTTACCCGATTTCAGGATGAAGGCGTGCTGAGTGTT
>Ga0224506_10000870_pt1 | contig 23162 bp, 20 predicted proteins | sample SF_Jan12_sed_USG_2_FD_169108 | JGI IMG/M metagenome (GOLD analysis project Ga0224506, IMG submission 169108) | Sediment microbial communities from San Francisco Bay, California, United States - SF_Jan12_sed_USGS_8_1 | ecosystem: Environmental > Aquatic > Marine > Sediment | place: USA... | reverse complement strand
TTCTATGTTTAGATTGGTTGAAGTAATCAGTTTATATTTGTCTAACGCAAGTGGAAAGTTACCCTTTAGCTCAGCAATACAGCCCTCGACCAGTAATAGATTTTCTCTTGCCTCTTCTGAGTCAATAGTTGTTAGTGTCACCGCTAGCGCTTCCAGTTTTGTGGTCATTTTGTTGCGAAGTAGAAATAGAATTTTAGCCTTTAATCCATGCAGATTATGTCGCGCAAGTTTTAAGTCTTTTTCTCGTTTGGTGTCGGGCTTAGAAATGCTATTTCTAAATTCTAATTCAAATTTTGAAAATTCATCTTTTGTTTCGTTGTCCAGTGATTCAAAAATATCGGGGTGTTGTTTTCTCCAGATAATGGCCCGTCCTGGCTGTTCATCTTTTTTCCATTGCGGAAAAATATTTTTGAAGTTGGGTTGTGGTTTTTCTTCTTCAAGTCGTATATTAATTCGTTGAAGCGTGTGTTCCATTATCTCAATGACTTCAGTAGTATTGTCTCGATAGGATGCATAATAATCATGGCCCGCTTGATACATTTCGTCAACATCGATTTCTTCGTCATCCTTATCTGGCCACCAAATTTTAAAGAAATTGCCAAGACAATAGACTTTGATAAAATTGCTTGCTTCACTGTATTTGGTATTGAGTTGTTCTTCGATTTTATCCATTTCTTTTTTGTAACGAAAATCTTGCTCCATGCCATTTCGACCACAAATACCATCATTGCATTTCAAAGCCTTCTCTGTAAGTGTTTTTACATCGCGCAACTGTCGCATGATATTCATACATTCTTTTCGCAAAAATTTATAGTAATCTGCTTTTTCCTTGTTGTTCAACTGTGGAATTTGCTGTTTGAATACCTGCTTGAATTTCGGCTTGTCTTCCTCAGAGAATGAAATTTCTTTACTAGACATATACTGTATACCATCAATCTTTGCAGCTTGTGGCGCAATATTTATTAACTTCATCCCATTTTTTGTAAGTTGAGGTACTAAGCTAGCAATATTGTCAATTGCAAGCTTATAGTCGGGGGTAGTCTCTGCAGTATCACCATTATAGGTTTCAACATAGGCACCTATTTCATTGATTAAAGGGCCAACTTCTCGCTCAAAACTGCCCTTGGTGTGAGTATGTCCTTCTTTGCTTAGTGATAAATCCAAGCCGAGTAAGTAGACCTTGCTAAAGCCAAGAAAATAGCTGCTAACTAATGCGGTATTCATAACAGTGGGTGGACAAACATTAATGTTCTTTAAAACATCTTCGCCACTTTTCCACGGATATTGCCACCCCAAAAATAACGAAGGTCCTTGCCATTGCCCAACGAGCATATGATTGGTGTGGAATGAATGAATAAGTAAGGTGTCTTTAAATAATAGCGCTTCTCTACAAACTTCATAGGCGATACGTTGTGGGTCGATGGCCATAATGACATCGGGTTGGATTCCCACTTCTTGCAGCCGTCGGGATATACGCGATACAGCGATTAGGACAAAGTATTCTCTATTATTTTTAACCCAGTCAATATGCTCGTCAAATGAAGGGCCTCCACCTATGAGTAAACATGGTTTTCCTCGAAAGATATTCTCCAAATGTTTAGCCGGAACTTGGTTCTCAGTAATAGTTGCCATTTGTTCGGTAATAAACGCTTGGCTACCCAGAGCGGCTGCTACGCGTATAACATGCGATTTAACATCACTATTAATAGCCGACCACAACTCAATGTATTGTGGCAGTAATGCATCAGCGGCACCGATTGATTGTAGGCTAGTGATCGCATCTCGAAATACGTAGCCGTTGAAATTAAACTGCTCAGCACATTTAAGCCACTGGTCAAATTCGCAAATGGCAATTTGGTCTTCAAATCCAGCTAAATCAATGACAGTTTCTAATTTTTCAATAATTTCAGGAAATTCGACAAATACGATTTTGTTATATTTGCCGATATTCTTTTTTGCATATTCAACAAACAGTCCGGAATCTGTGCCGCAAATAATATACATCTTCTCTGGTTCAAAATTGGCACCACGAAAATAGCTGTTATAAACGGTATTGGAATCCTGCACTGAAAATGCTGTAGCGTTTATTTCAGGGAAAAACTTTTCACCAAAAGAATTAATTGAAAGTGAATGTAGAGTGTTGTTTCCGAGTGTGAATTTAGGCGTATTCATGGAGTCAATCAGGGCAAATATTATGCCGAGAATTTCTCTAACAATTAAACGCTTACCTGTTTTTATAAGCAATTTAGACTCAACATAGGACAAATCCTTAAAAAGATTTAAAGAAAAATTCTAGAACGTCGAAATTATTGGTGGCTAGACTAAAAAGGCAATTAATTGCCGCCTCAATGGTACAGCTGGTTATTTGAAAAAATAGCCGAGGGAGTTGAGATGTGACCCCAAGGATGGGGACACGTAATACAAAAGGAATTGGAAAATGGCTCAGGTAATTAATACCAACGTAAAGTCGTTGAACGCTCAACGAAACTTGAATCGATCCGGTGAGGCGATGGCCGTCGCATTAAGACGCTTATCGTCTGGTTTACGCATAAACAGCGCCAAGGATGACGCCGCAGGATTAGCAATTTCAGAGCGTTTTACAGCGCAAATAAATGGTTTGAATCAGGCCGCACGAAATGCAGCTGATGGTATTTCTTTGGCACAAACTGCAGAAGGTGCGTTAGGCGAAGTTCACGCTAACTTGCAACGTATACGCGTATTAGCCGTACAGGCGGCTAATGCAACCAATAGTTCAGCGGATAGATTGTCGCTTAACGAAGAAGTTCTACAGTTGCAAGCGGAGATGGTGCGGGTGTTAGATGGTACTACCTTTAATGGAGTGCAAGTTCTCGGTGCCGCCGCAACACTGGGTTTTCATGTGGGACCGGAATCAGCATCGGCCACTAATAGAATTGCGGTGTCTACTTTTGTCGTCAAGACTGTAGCCAGTGTTCAATTGGGCTTGAGCGCAAGTATCGATACAGTTGCCAATTCACTATCTGCAATTGATCGAATGGATTTGGCTTTGGATGCAATATCATCAATTCGTGCAACTTTTGGTGCGGTACAAAATCGATTTGAATCTGTAGTACGAAACGCACAAAACGTGGCAGAAAATTTATCTGCTTCACGTAGCCGGATTCTGGATGCGGATTTTGCCTCAGAAACTGCTGAATTAACACGAGCACAAATACTACAGCAAGCCGGTATGACCATGCTTTCACAAGCTAATTCATTACCGCAAAATGTATTGACACTGGTAGGTTAGATTAAAAAGATTGTGCTTTGAGCCAGCACAGTCTTTTTTAAAAAAATTGTTTAAGTTTTTTTGACTAGCAGTCGTTGATTAACCTGAGCAGTGTTTAAGGATGAACACATTACGTTACACGGAGTGTAGGGGATGGGTTCGTCCGTTTGCTTTTTCAGGAAGAAATCCTCTCTTACTTCTCCATGATCGACGTGTTCACTGCCTCTAGGCAGGGACGCCGAGTACGTCGATGTTAATGACTTTTTCTTACGAAGCCATTCAACTGACATAGCAGTGAATAACGATTAGGACTCAGTAATTGTTACTGACTATGACGGGATCCGTCTGAACACACATTGAAGTGTGTATAGACGAGGCAAAAGGAGAGTAAGGAAATGCCACAAGTCGTTAATACCAACGTTATGTCATTGAACTCGCAAAGGAATTTAAATCGTTCACAAAGTTCAATGGCAATTTCACTGCAACGTCTATCTTCTGGTTTACGTATTAATAGCGCAAAAGATGATGCTGCTGGTCTTGCAATTTCAACCCGTTTTACTTCTAAAATAGACGGTTTAAATCAAGCTGCGCGTAATGCGGCTGATGGAGTGTCACTTGCGCAAACTGCTGAAGGTGCATTATCGGAAGTTGCTGCAAATTTGCAGCGAATTCGTGTATTGGCGATCCAGTCTGCAAATGATACTAACAGTTCATCAGATAGGGCATCATTAGAAGCAGAAGTAACTGCTATCAAAACCGAAGTTACCCGTGTATTGGATGGAACAACGTTTAACGGTGTTGCTATTCTAGGTGCCACGGCGACTATTGGTTTTCATGTGGGCGCTGATTCAGCATCTGCTACCAACCGAATCAATGTATCTACGTTTGCAGTAAAAAATAATGCTAGCGTAGCAATGGGGCTGAGTGCATCTATTTTAACCGTTACTGACGCACTGTCCGCGATTGATCGAATAGATTTTGCTTTGGATGCCGTATCTTCTATTCGTGCAACTTATGGTACGGTGCAAAATCGTTTTGAATCGGTAATACGAAACAATCAAAACGTCGCAGAAAATTTGTCAGCATCACGAAGCCGAATTCAAGATGCTGATTTTGCAATTGAGTCAGCGGAATTGACTCGCACGCAAATCTTACAACAAGCGGGTGTGGCAATGTTGTCACAAGCGAATTCAATCCCGCAAAACGTTCTATCACTGATCGGATAATTTAATTAAATCAATTCGATAAGTTAAGAACGAGTACAAGTTTAGATCGTCGGGAGACGAGCTGTGTTAAAGGATGAACACAATATTAAGACGGAAGTGTTAATGTGTTCATCCTTTTTTATTTGTGTCACATCATCATTTCTGTTTACGACATATTCACTGCCTTAGGCAGGGATGCAGGAGTGTGTCGATGTTGACGCGAAATCACATCAGAAATTAGCGACAACATAGCGGTGAAGCTGGAAGCGGTGAATTTTTCACCCGCTATGACTGGAATGTCTGAATATACCTATTGTGTATAAAGACATATGGCAGAAGGAGATAAAGGAAATGCCACAAGTCGTTAATACCAACGTCATGTCATTGAACTCGCAACGTAACTTAAATCGTTCGCAAGCATCAATGAGTATATCACTACAACGCCTGTCATCAGGTTTGCGAATCAATAGTGCAAAAGATGATGCTGCAGGATTGGCAATTTCAACTCGATTCACATCAAAAATAGAAGGACTCAATCAAGCAGCGCGGAATGCTGCAGATGGTGTATCACTTGCGCAAACTGCTGAAGGTGCGCTTTCAGAAGTTGCTGCAAATCTGCAACGGGTTCGTGTGCTTGCAGTGCAAGCAGCGAATGATACCAACAGCTCGTCTGACCGAATCTCGTTAAATAATGAGGTGACAGCAATAAAAGGCGAGATCACTCGTGTACTTGACGGTACAACATTTAATGGTGTTGCAATTCTTGGTGCGTCAGCAACAATTGGTTTTCATGTGGGTGCCGATTCTGCCTCTGCAACCAATCGTATTAATGTTACGACGAGCGTTGTAAAAAATAATGCGAGTGTTGCCGCGGGATTGAGTGCAAGCATTACGAGTGTCGCAAACGCTTTATCGGCGATCGATCGTGTTGATGGTGCATTGGATGCAATTTCATCGATTCGTGCAACCTATGGTACGATTCAAAATCGTTTTGAATCTGTTATTCGTAATAACCAAAACGTGTCTGAGAATTTGTCAGCTTCACGTAGTCGAATTATGGATACGGATTTTGCAATTGAATCTGCTGAATTAACACGCACCCAAATATTGCAACAAGCGGGTGTGGCCATGTTAGCGCAGTCAAACTCAATACCACAGACGGTATTATCATTGATAGGATAGATTGAATCAACAAGGATTATTCGATCGTCGTGAGACGAGCATTTTGGGAAACGGAATATTTGTTTCAAATTTATCAAAAGGACAAAAGGGAGTTGTGAAAAGTTAAAGGACTAAAATGATTGTATCAGATTCAAGGGATGAAAATGTTAGCGGTAGAATACAAATTCTTAATGTTTTCGTCCCTTTTGTTTTTACATGGAATGAAGGAAGGTAGCTAGATAAATGGAGTTGGTGTTTATGGAAAATAATTTGATATTGGCAAGTGAGGTGTATAATGCCACAAATTGTAAACACAAACACGTTGTCACTAAACGCGCAACGAAATTTGAATTCTTCAGAGTCATTAATGAGTCGTTCATTGCAAAGACTTTCATCAGGACTTCGCATTAATAGTGCAAAAGATGATGCCGCAGGATTATCGATCGGCGAACGTTTTACATCGCAGATTAATGGAATGGAACAGGCTGCTAGAAATGCCGCCGATGGAATTTCCTTGGCACAAACCGCTGAAGGCGCACTAAATGAAGTGACAAGTAATTTGCAGCGAATTCGTGTACTCGCAGTACAAGCAGCAAATGCTAGCAATAGTAATTCAGACCGACGTTCTCTCAATGCCGAAGTAGTGGCAATTAAAAGTGAAATATCTCGTGTTCTTGATGGTACAGCATTTAACGGTATTTCAATTCTCGGGGCTGCTGTAAGTATAGGTTTTCAGATTGGAACGGATGCAGAGTCAACTACCAATCGGATATATGTAACCACCAGTGTGTTGACTTCAAATGCCACAATCATGTCCGCATTGGCCGCCGGAATAAATACAATTGCTGCTGCACTTTCTACAATCAATAAAATGGATAACGCAATTAACTACATATCATCAAAACGTTCGGAGTTCGGTGCCATGCAAAATCGTTTTGAGTCAATTGTGGCAAATACTCAAATAACAGCTGAGAATATTGCTGCTTCTAAAAGTCGAATGTATGATACTGACTTTGCAGTTGAAATGGCCGAGATGACTCGAGCACAAATATTGCAGCAGGCCGGAACTGCCATGTTATCGCATGCGAATACCGTTACGTCTTCAGTATTAAACTTATTGTAAAGGCAAAACAATTCCCTTACCTGGCAAAATACTGCCAACTTAGATTTTTAAAACCTCCGTTTCTCTGATAACTTATTGTTAATGTAATTGGCAGACAAATTGCTCATGCATAGACTGATTTATTAATTTAAATAAATGCTAGTCCAGCAGGAGCATTAATATGCCGCAAATTATCAGCACAAACGTGATGTCTCTGATGTCACAGAAAAATCTTGATAAATCACAAAACATATTGAAGACTGCTTTGCAAAGACTTTCATCAGGTGCACGAGTTAATAGTGTTCAGGACGATGCCGCAGGTTTGGCAATCAGTGAGCGTTTTACTACTCAAATTCGTGGACTGGATCAGAACGCTAGAAATGCCGCGGATGGTATTTCATTGTCCCAGACTGCAGAAGGTGCACTTGATGAAATCTCGCGTAACCTCCAGCGTATTCGTCAGATTGCGGTGCAATCAGCTAACTCAACTAATAGCGCAAACGATAGAAGTTCACTGAATGAAGAAGTAATAATGTTGCAAAATGAAGTTGTGCGGGTATTAGATGGAACCGAGTTTAATGGTGTTAAGGTGCTTGGTGTATCAGCAACCTTAATCTTTCAAGTGGGGCCAAATGAAAGTCCAACGACTAATCAAATTCGAATTTCTACTTCAATAATTAAGAATACGTCAGCGTTAATAGCGGCGATGTCTGCTAACGTGCTAACGGTTGGAGGATCATTATCGGCAATCGCCCGATTTGATTCTGCGATTGACGAGATCGTGGCAAGACGATCTGAATTCGGAACAGCACAAAATCGATTTGAAACTGTAATGCGCAATACAGAGAATATTAATGAAAATTTGTATGCATCACGTAGCCGAATTGTAGACGCGGACTTCGCACGAGAAACCGCTGAGCTAACACGAGCACAGATTCTTCAACAGGCTGGTACTGCAATGCTAGCGCAAGCTAATGCACTACCTGAAAATGTATTGACATTGTTGCAATAGGCAAGCGGCAAAAAAGCGACTAAACAGGCAAAAGCATGCCACAAACTATTAATACGAACATGATGTCGCTGAATGCTCAGCGAAATTTAAATCGAACGCAGGACACACTTCGAATTGCTGTTCAGCGTTTGTCGTCGGGTCTGCGTTTAAACAGTGCAAAGGATGATGCCGCCGGGTTAGCAATTACTGAACGTTTTACTTCACAAATAAATGGTTTGAATCAGGCTGCGCGAAATGCTGCTGATGGAATTTCCTTAATGCAAACTGCAGAAGGTGCTTTAGCGGAAGTAGTGGCGAACCTGCAACGCATACGTGTATTGGCGGTGCAGTCAGCGAATGCTACCAATAGTTCGGCGGATAGACGATCTTTGAATGATGAAGTAAATGCATTGCAACTAGAAATCATTCGAGTTCTTGATGGAACCGAGTTTAATAGGCTTAGTGTATTCGGAACTAATACCATGCTAGGATTTCAAGTTGGACCGAACTCACCTTCAGCAGTTAACCGAATAAATGTTTCAATGCAGAATTTTCGTAGTATCGCTGTAATTTCAGGAGCTCTCCTGGCAAGCATTAGTACGGTCGCGACTGCATTAAGTGCAATTGATCGAGCTACTTTGGCGATAGATGAAATTAGTGCAAGACGGGCCCAGTTTGGCGCTCTACAAAATCGTTTCGAGTCGGTGGTACGAAATGTGCAAAATATGGCTGAGAATCTTAGCGCATCGCGTAGCAGAATATTAGATGCGGACTTTGCTGCAGAAACAGCAGAGTTAGCAAGATCTCAGGTTTTACAACAAGCGGGAACTGCAATGATTGCTCAAGCGAATCAGTTACCACAAAATGTTTTGACTTTGTTGCAATAGAGGGAAACCTAATAGTATAGGTGTCTTGAGGAGGTAGAATGCCACAAGTTATTAATACCAACGTTTTATCGTTGAACTCACAGCGTGCCCTCAATCGCTCACAAGATACGTTACGCATAGCGGTGCAACGTTTATCTTCAGGTTTGCGATTGAATAGTGCGAAAGATGATGCAGCAGGCCTAGCGATTACCGAGCGTTTTACAGCTCAGATTAATGGTTTAAATCAAGCAGCCCGCAATGCATCAGATGGAATTTCATTGGCGCAAACGGCAGAAGGGGCGCTTGCTGAAGTGGCATCCAATCTCCAGCGTATGCGAGTTCTTGCCGTTCAGTCGGCAAATGCAACCAATAGTCCCGCCGATCGTCTTTCCTTAAATGATGAAATACGACAACTTCAAGCTGAAATTGTGCGCGTCTTTGATGGTACGAATTTCAATCAGGTCTATGTTTTCGCGACAAACACTACGTTTCCATTTCAGGTTGGACCTAACTGGCAAACCTCTACGAATCAAATCACTGTTAGTACAGCCATTTTAAAGTCACTAGCAACGTTACAAAATGCAATTAGTGCAGCAGCAACTATTTCAACGGTTGCTGGATCACTATCTGCAATTGCCCGTTTCGATATTGCTATTAACGAAATATCAGAGCGTCGTGCAACATGGGGTACCATTCAGAATCGTTTTGAATCTGTAGTGCGTAATGCACAAAACATGGCTGAGAATTTGAGCGCGTCTAGAAGTCGTATACAAGATGCGGATTTTGCGGTAGAAACAGCAGAGTTAACACGCTCTCAGATTCTTCAACAAGCAGGAACAGCAATGTTAGCACAAGCGAATGCGATTCCACAGAATGTGTTATCTTTACTTCAGTAAATTTACAAGAGCTAATACTGCTTGGTAGTCGATACTGTGAAGCACTTCACAGATTTGTTGCATAAACTTCTCGTTGTAATCTTTCTTATTTAGAAAATAAATTACTGTTTTCTACATCTTTCTCAACTGATTTGGTCAGTTCCCAATAATATTTCTTAGCAAATAAATTCTCGAAGAAAAAAACATGCGGACGATAGAGTTCGCGGGAGCGGTAGATACCGGGATTCATGGTATATCCGCTAGTGTTCTCAGCTTGACGTGTCCATCAAGGATAGAAATTGGCGTCGAGTATGAGGAGTATTATCATGCCACAAGTAATAAACACCAACGCGCTTTCACTCAGTGCACAACGTAACCTAAACAAATCACAAGGCTCAATGCAAACAGCATTGCAACGACTATCATCAGGTCTTCGTGTTAATAGCGCGAAAGATGATGCTGCTGGTCTTGCTATTTCTGAGCGTTTTACTGCTCAGATTCGAGGTTTGAATCAGGCTACACGTAATGCGTCCGATGGTATTTCATTAGCGCAAACTGCTGAGGGTGCATTGGGTGAAGTAGCGTCTAACTTACAACGTATTCGTGAGTTAGCGGTTCAGTCAGCGAATGCGACAAATAGTTCTTCTGACCGTGCGTCTCTGCAATCAGAGGTAACACAATTACAGAACGAAATGTCACGGGTATTGGCTGGTACAGAGTTTAACGGTGTAAACGTTTTAGGTGCGTCTGCTACTTTGAATTTTCAAATTGGTGCGAACTCACTTTCTACAACAAACCAAATTGCAGTTACTACAACAAATGTGGCTGCGGATGCTGGTGTTGCACCAGCGTTGTCTGCCTCAGTTAGTACTGCTGCCGGTGCGTTGACGACCATCGATACAATTGATACCGCTCTTGATGCGATTTCAACGACTCGGGGTACCTACGGTGCGTTACAAAATCGATTTGAATCTGTAGTTCGTAATAACCAAAACGTCGCAGAAAACTTAGCGGCTTCTCGTAGTCGTATCCAGGATGCTGACTTTGCGCAAGAAACTGCTAACCTAACACGTGCGCAAATATTGCAGCAAGCAGGTGTAGCAATGGTATCTCAAGCGAACTCAATTCCACAAAACGTTTTGAGCTTGCTATAAACCATTAAGCAAAAGTAGGCAATCAAATCAAACCCATTCTCTGTTACGACGGAGAATGGGTTTTTTAGTGAAAAAACCACACAAAAATAAAAAGTTACGACTATTATTATTAAAGTCTATTAATTAACAACCGATAAAGTAACTAAGAGAAAAACTATTTTATCTCAGTAACAATTAGGCAGAGTTTAAAGTAGTTTAGCGTAAAAAGGAGTAAATAACGGAATAGACGCTAAGTTTCCATAGGAATTATTTAATGCACAGTTAGTATTCATTACTGCTGTATAATTAGAGGTTTAGAAACATGGAAACAACAAGTATCAAAGAGATAAATCAATTTAGATCCGTGGTGGATGTAAACCAAGTATCCGTCAAGGTAGAGCCTTTATCGCTTGATAATATTGTTGATGTTAAAAAACCAGAATATGAACAAACTGCACCAAGCAGTTCTAATCCAACTAATAATCACCTGGCTGCTCAGAATCTGAACGCAGCTTCGCAAGGCTCGGATCCGTCTAAAGAAAGTAATCAAGAAATATTAGCTCAAGCAATTCAAAAAGCACAAGCAAAGAGCCAGGAACTTGGGCGTGAACTTAGTTTTAGTTTAAATAAAGAAATTGGAAAAGTAGTCGTTACAGTCAGTGATCCGCAAACCGGGAAAGTTGTTCGCCAAATTCCCAGTGATGCATTTATCAAGTTGGCAGAGCGGATGGAAGCAAACAAAAGTATGTTACTGGACTCTAAGGCCTAGATTTTGCTGATAGTGTTTGGGAATACTGAATAAAGGTAGAGTTAAATCATGGCAACATTAACCGCGAGTGGAGTAGGATCAGGAATTGATGTCGCATCATTGGTCAATCAGATCATGCGTGCTGAGCGTTCGCCATTTGAAAACCGATATGATCGATCCAAAACTACTTTTGATGCAAAAATATCTGCATTTGGCAAACTAAAAAGTTCGCTAAGCAGTTTTCAAGAAAAACTAGAATCGTTGAAAACAGCCGACAATTTCCAAAAAAGAAGTACGACGTCCAGCAACGAAACAGCGGTTGGCGTTGATGCCAATGAAACTGCAACACTGGGGACTTATAATATTGATGTTACCTCATTGGCAAAAGCACATACACTCGTAAGTCCGAGCGCCGATGGGAATTATAGTTTTGCGGATAAGGATACTACAGCAGTAGGTCAAGGTACTGCAACTTTAGAAATTGGCACTTTTAGTGGAGGCACCTTCACCTCAACAAATTCGGCTGTCATCACAATAGATGCAAGCAATGATACCTTGGAGGGTTTGCGCGACTCCATCAATGCAGCCGATATAGGTGTTTCTGCAAGTATTATTCAAGACGGTAGTGAATTTCGTTTGTCACTAATGTCGGAAGAAACCGGAACTGAAAATACAATAAAATTTACCACAACCTCAGAGACAACCGGGGTGCCCGATAACACCGATACCAGCGGATTATCACGATTCAATTTTGATCCCGAGGCTGGAGCAAATAACATGACTGAAGCCCAAGCATCTGAAGATGCGGTTTTCAGCGTAAACGGGATCGATTTAACAAATACTTCTAATACAATTTCTACCGCAATTAGTGGTGTGACCATCTCGCTTCAAGAAGCAGCATCAAGTTCCATTGTAAAAGTTGGTGCAGATCAGGAAGCGACAAAAGCGACTGTTAATGAATTGATTGATTCATATAATGCAGTAATCAATACCATCGACAAACTCACAGCATTTGGTGGCGAAGGAAATGAATCGGCATCGGGTGTTTTGATTGGTGACTCTGCAGTATTCGCACTAAAAAGTCGTTTGCAACGTATAGTTGGTGATGTAAGTACTGCCGGTGGCTCTCTGTCTACATTAACGGAAATCGGGTTTAAATCGAGTGCTGAAGATGGCACGCTAAGTTTAGTTGATTCCGATTTAGATGACGCCATGACAAACAGCTTTGATGACGTCGGAAATCTTATTGCAGATTATGCTACACAGTTAGATGATTTGGTCGATATTTATTTAAATTCAAGTGATGGAATACTTACGGAGAAAACGGAAGGATTCCAAGCGTCACTTGACGATTTAGAAGAGGATAAAGAACGCTTTGAACTGAGAATGGAATCTGTTAGAGCGCGGTATTTGCGGCAGTTTAATGCCATGGATTCCTACTTAGCACAAATGAATAGCACGATGGATTACTTAACTCAACAATTGGCATCGCTGCCTCGATTTGGGTAAATACTTCAAAGGTAATGGTAAATCATAGGGATGATAAGAGGGATAATAAATTATGAATAAGTCGGCTTTGCAACAGTATACCTCTGCAAGTAAACAAGCAGAAGTGGCCTACGCGAGTCCACATACGCTAATTTTATTGTTGATGGAAGGTGCTTTGGAGAAAATAGCGGTGGCTAAGGGCTGTATGCAGCGGCAGGAAATTGCCGAGAAAGGTTCCATGATTGGTTGGGCGATTAGCATTATTGATGGATTAAGAATGAGTCTGGATATGGATGCCGGTGGAGAGATCGCAGAAAATCTTGATAATCTCTATGATTACATGACTCGCCAATTGGTATTGGGTCATGCTCGTAATGATGAAGCCAAACTGGATGAAGTTGCTGGACTAATGAAGACGATTAAATCCGGTTGGGAAGGGATTGCTGACCAAGTCAATAACCAAGAAGAAAGTGAACCCGTACAAAAATAATCTGTATAACATGCTTCATTAACAAAATGGATTTTATTAATGAAAGACTCAATTGAACATCTACTGCAACAAATTCACACATTATCCAACAACATGCGTTCACTTATTGGTGAGAAGCAGTTTGACAATTTAGTTGAACTAGAAGCGCAGCGCAGAGAATTAATCAATACTCTTTTTAGTGAAGAGATTCCCCCAAACAAAATTCAAGCAATTAAAGAATTCATTGAAGATCTGATGCAATCTGATAAAAAACTACTTGAACTGGCAAAAGAATTGAAAGAGGAAGCATCTGATCAATTGAGTTCGCTTGACTCAGGTACTCAAGCTGTTCAGCAGTATTTAGACAATAGTCGTTAATCAGTTAAAGGAAAGCAAGTGGATCAACGAATTATCAGTTTTAAGTACCTGACCGATTTTCATTGTATTGCCGATCAATGTGAAGATCATTGCTGTGGTCATTGGAAAATATTTTATGATCCTCCTAGTTTACAAATTTTGAAAAATAAAGTGGGGGATGCGGGCCTGAGTGAAATAGTCTCATTTGAGACTATCGGTGATCGTACCGTTGTACAACTTAAGTTAAACAAACAACAGAATTGCACAATGCTGGATGATAATGGCCTATGCAGCATCCATTCGCTATATGGTGAAGAAGCATTAGCCAACACTTGTGCGAGTTTTCCTCGCCGAATTAACTATGGTGCTGATGTAGAATTAACTGCTTCTTTGGCGTGTCCTGAGATAGCTCGAAAATGCTTACAAAATAGTGATGCGGTTGATTTTGTGTTTGGTGACGATCTCGTTAATGAGAAAAAACTTCAGGTATTCGATAATCGCTATGATGCTACAACGTCTGATCCCTATTTGAGTAATAATAACGATATTCGTAACTTAATGTATGAGCTATTAAACTTAGAGGGATTTAGTATTGCGCAAAAGTTTTTCATTGTGAGTAGCTTCGCAAGTGATGTAAGTAAATTCTATTTTCGTGATTCACCCAATTATAGTGAACAACAGCTTGTAGAGTCAGTGAATCGAATTACAGACTTTGATTATGTGAAAAAATTAGTCGAAGAATTCGATGAACTAGATGTGAAGCCCCATACAGCAATTGAGCTTGTGCAATTAGTATTAAATGCGCGAATAGTGTCCGGAACGGAATACTATTCTGTTCTGAATGAATTGATTGCAGAAATTGCCGGCCTGTTAAAATCAGACGCGCGGACTGGGAATGATAATAATGATTTATTTGTTAACATTTATCAGGAAATCAAGCACCAAATAAGCCTCAAGCATGAACAGCGAATTGAACAGTATTTTACGAATTATGCGAGGAATGCAATTATTTCTGAGTGGTATGTTTCGGATGACAATTTGATGAAATATCTGCAATTGATGTCGGTCAGAATAATTCTGTTGAAGTTTCTTTTGTTTTGCCACCCAAAGTTGCTCAAGCGTTATAATGAAGGTTTAACCTTAAAGGGTGTGACTGAAGATGAGCTTGATGCAATAGCTGTTGATGTCTTTTATAAATTTACCCGTGGTATTGAGCACGACAAAGTATTTTTTCAAAGCATACAGAAAGCTGTACTTAATAAACCTGAGTTGTTATCACTAGCATTTCTCACTTACTTGTTAAAATTTTAATAGATAAGCTCGTCATACTTGTTTCTATTCGCTTAAGTGTGAACTCAGTCACAGTTTTTCCCGCCATAATTTTGACATAACCATAAACTACTGCTTTACTTATTCATTAACTTAGCATTTCCACTTTCCTTGGTTTTAATCGTGGGAAATATATTTCGCTTTGCAGTTAATGAGGATGTCACATGTCAGTAGAAAATACGGTGTTAATTATCGAGGAAGATAGCCAGCGACGCCAAATTTATAAATCAATATTGGATTTAATCGATCAAGACGGTCGAATCACCGATTGTCGCCATTGGAAGGAGACCTTAACACAATCAAAAAATATTTTTACTGTAATGCTTGGCGATTGTGGCAATGATGATGTGCTTAAGAAAGTATTTTTTGGTGTAAAGGAGTTGGATGAAAACTTGCCGATTCTACGATTAGCCGACAAAAATAATCGCAACCCGAAACAACAATCAGAAATTGAGCGTGAGATACAACAAAACTGTTTTGATATTTTGCCTGTACCCATGAAATATATGTCGCTTACAGACACACTGCATCATGCTTCGGTTTTTCGTTCAAGTCAGAATGGCAATAGGGATGGACGTTCGTCCGAGCTGTTTCGCAGTCTAGTAGGTAATAGCCGTAGCATTTCCAGTGTCCGAGAAATGATGGGACAAGTCGCAGATTCAGAAGCAACGGTATTGATTCTTGGTGAATCAGGGACAGGTAAGGAAGTGGTTGCTCGAAATTTACATTATAACTCGAGTCGACGTAGCAAACCGTTTGTGCCAGTTAACTGTGGTGCCATTCCTGGCGATTTACTCGAAAGTGAACTGTTTGGGCATGAGAAAGGCGCATTCACTGGTGCGATCACTGCCAGACAAGGACGCTTTGAACTAGCCGAAGGTGGCACATTGTTTCTCGATGAAATCGGTGATATGAGTTTACATATGCAAGTCAAATTATTACGCGTATTGCAGGAACGGACATTTGAACGAGTAGGCAGTAATAAAAGTATGATTGCAGATGTGCGTATTGTTGCAGCCACGCACCGTGACTTGGAGAACTTAATTGAAAATGGGAAGTTTCGCGAAGATTTGTTTTATCGACTAAATGTTTTTCCAATTGAAATGCCACCCATGCGTGAACGATTGGACGATATCCCTTTACTCGTAAACGAACTAATCGCAAGAATGGAAGCCGAGAAAAGAGGTTCCGTGCGTTTAACCCCGTCTGCTGTCTTGGCCTTATGCCAATATCGCTGGCCAGGAAACGTGCGTGAGCTAGCTAACTTAATTGAGCGCTTAGTTATCATGTATCCATACGGCGTGGTTGATATAAATGATCTACCGGAAAAATTTCGGCCAGAAGGTCGCAATAGCGAAGAAATGATTGAGTCTCTAAAGAAAGATCAACCACGATCAAGTATTGCGAGTACCCCCGATTTGGTTAAACGCATGTTTGAACCGAGTAATGCGCCAGCACGATTGCCCAGTGAAGGTTTAGATTTGAAAGAACATTTGAGTACCTTAGAGTGTAACTTGATTAAACAAGCATTGGATGATGCCGGTGGCGTTGTCGCTCATGCCGCGAAACGTTTGAAAATGAGACGCACGACCTTGGTCGAAAAATTGCGCAAATACGGATTGCAGCGCGGTGCGGTCGAAATGCCGAGAATTTGACAAAGCTATAAAAAAACGCTTGTAACTTATTGAATTTAAAATATAAGTCACGGGCATACTTCTTGCTCCTCAGTTTCTGGAAGCTTTTTTCAGGAATTGAGGAACACCAGCGTGACCGAACCTGCACCACGACAAGATGCACAAACTGAATTGGAAAATGCGTTTTCCACGTTCAATCAGTTTGCTGAAAACCTTGCTTCCTCCTATTTTATTCTGGAACAACGCATTAGTGACTTGAATGAAGAGTTGGCTGCCGCGCGTCATGAGCGAATGCAGGAACTCATTGCAAAAGAGCGCTTGGCAAAACGTTTGTCTCATTTGCTTAAGGCGTTGCCCGCAGGCGTGATTGTAATTGATGGTCAAGGTGTTATTCGTCAAGCCAACCCTCTCGCTGTAAAATTACTTGAGCAACCACTTCAAGATGAGCTTTGGCGAAATGTTGTGAATAGTGTATTCATGACGGGTGATATTGATAATTTAGCAAATGATGCACGGCTTAAATCAGGTAAGCTCGTTAATATCAATACCTGCCCTCTTGGTGATGAACCAGGACAAATTGTGCACGTGGTTGATGTTACAGAAACACGTCAATTGCAGCAGAAAATCGAACATTATAAACGACTATCCGCACTAGGTGAAATGTCGGCTAAAGTGGCGCATCAAGTTCGTACGCCTGTTTCGTCGGCCCTATTGTATTTATCGCAACTAAATTCACCTCGCTTGAATGATACTGAGCGTCATCGTTATGTTGAAAAGGCATTAGGATGTTTACGTCACTTGGAAGGTCTGGTGACCGATATGTTAGCATTTACTCGCAGTGATTTTAGAGCGAGTGAACTATTTTCACTATCAGATTTGCTGGAATGTGTGCAACATGCTATCGAGCCGCAGTTGGATAGTACTGGCTGTCGCTTTTATCTTCAAGACGATCTAAACGAATTTTCTATTCGAGGTAATCAGGAAACCTTAACCAGTGCCTTGCTAAATCTGTTAAGTAACGCGATAACGGCAAGTGGTGAGGGTGGTATAGTGTGGTTAAAAACCCGTGCGATTAATCAGCTTGGAAAAACAAAATTTATCGACTTGTTACTTAGTGATAATGGAAATGGCATTTCGAAAGATGTGCGTGATAAGGTGTTTGAGCCATTTTTTACCACACGAGCAAGCGGAACAGGTTTAGGCCTGGCCGTGGCTAGAGCAATTGTGCAGAATCATGACGGCCAATTATGGTTAGAGTCAAGTAGCAACGAAGGCACAACATTTATTTGTCGTTTACCGGTTGCAGAAATCGAATCCGATTGCGATAACGTAAGTAGTGCCTCTCTCGATAATGAACTTCACAGGAGCGTAGTATGAGTCAGCAAACCATCTTGATTGTTGAAGATGATGATACTTTACGCGACGCGCTTGCGGATATTTTGCAAGTCGCTGGTTATCAAATTCGTGAAGCATGTAATGGAAGAGCTGCGCTTGCTATTTTAAAAGAATGTGATATCGCGATGATTATCAGTGATGTGCAAATGGATGTGATGGATGGAATTACATTGCTTCAGCAAATTAAGCAGCAACAAAAAAATACACCTTTTGTGCTAATGACTGCATACGGGTCAATTGAAACTGCGGTCGAAGCTATGAGACTCGGTGCACAAGACTATTTAGTCAAACCATTCGAAGCGGAAGTGCTCGTCAATATGGTCAGTCGCTATGTGCCACATAGTCAAGAAACAGATGTGGAGCTAATTGCTCATGACGAAAACACCTTAGCGGTTTATAAACTCGTGCAAAAAGTGGCAAATTCTGATGCAACCGTTTTGTTCACGGGTGAGAGCGGTGCCGGAAAGGAAGTTTTTGCTAGAGCATTACACCGAAATTCACCACGCGGTGATGGGCCTTTTATTGCCATAAACTGTGCCGCGATTCCTGAAAATATGTTGGAAGCTATGCTGTTTGGCTATGAGAAAGGGGCATTTACCGGCGCCTACAAATCCAGTGCTGGTAAATTTGAACAAGCCAATGGTGGCACCATATTACTGGATGAAATTTCAGAAATGGATTTGGGCCTACAAGCGAAACTTTTGCGCGTTCTCCAAGAACGGGAAGTAGAACGTTTGGGTGGTAACGCAGTGATTCCTCTAGATGTGCGTGTTTTGGCGACGACTAACCGTGATATGAAAAAAGAAGTTGTGGGTGGTCGTTTTCGCGAAGATTTGTATTATCGTTTGAATGTTTTCCCCATTCATTTACCGCCATTGCGAGAGCGTAAACAAGATATACTTGCGTTAATGCGTTATCTATTGCAACGTGCAAATAAACACAATAGCGAACCCGTCCCGGAAATAGATGCGTCTGCAGTGGCGCTGTTGGAAAACTATCACTGGCCGGGCAATGTTCGTGAACTTGATAATGTTACGCAGCGTGCACTTATTTTACAAACCAAGGGTATTATATTACCTGAACATATTCTCTTCGAGCCGGAACAAAGCTCAACAGGTAGTTTTGTATCGCAATCCATCATGGAAAAGGAACCTTCTAATTCTAGTGCAGTGTTAGCCGAGGGATTGAAAAATAAAGAATATGTCATTATCAAGGAAACACTTAAGCAAGTGAATGGTAGTCGCAAAGAAGCAGCAAAACGTTTAGGCATTAGTCAGCGTACGCTGCGTTATAAACTGGCTAAGATGCGTGATAGCGGAATGGATGTACCTGCTGCTTACAGTCTTGAAGTTTAATCAAATGGCGAGGTGTATATGAGCGAAATTGACATGAGCCGCTTGCTTTCAGACTTACAACGCTTAGCGAAACAAGCGCAAGCGCAGACGAGCGATCAAAGTAATGCTGCTAATGCTGCGTTGCAACAAAATCAACATCAATCATTTTCACATTTACTACAAAATGCCATTGATACAGTTAATGATGCGCAAATGCATTCTGCAAAACTGAAAAAAGCATTCGAAGTGGGTGATCCCAATGTCGATTTGCCTGAAGTCATGGTTGCTTCTCAAAAAGCCAGCGTTGCATTCTCCGCGATGTTAGAAGTGCGCAAAGAGCTCATCAAAGCATATCAAGAAGTTATGAATATGCCGGTTTAAGGCATGAATTTGGATGAAAATAATTAATGGCCGTGGCAAATGCAGATCCTTTACCACCTGATGCAAACCTACCTGCGACGGAGGTGCAATCTGGTTTGCCAGTGGCTGAACCGGTTGAAGCCGTTCGATTAAATGATTTAAACAATTCCCAACGCTTAAAAGAACGGTTCAAGCTTTTACCCAAGTCAAAACAACTCCAACTAATTATTGCACTCGCGCTTGCCATGACATTGGCCATTGTTGTGTTGTACACGTCCTTGACACCCGATTATAAAGTGCTTTATGGAAAGTTGTCTGAACAAGCATCTGGTCAAATTGTTGAAGTGTTGGAACAAGAAGGCATTAGCTATAAACTTGATGAACGTAGCGGTCAAATTATGGTGCAGCCAGATAAAATTCATGATGTGCGTATCATGTTGGCTTCAAAAGGTTTGCCTAAAGATGATGGTGGTGGCTTTGAAATTTTACAGGAATCTTCTGGGTTTGGCACAAGCCAGTTTATCGAGAATGCGCGTTATTTTCGAGCGTTAGAAGGTGAGCTTGGCCGTTCTATTTCCGAAATTGATGGTGTGGAAAATTCTCGGGTCCATTTAGCCATTCCTAAACAATCAGTCTTTGTGCGTGATCGACGTGAACCGTCAGCCTCAGTATTAGTCAATCTGTCTTCGGGAGCACATTTATCTGAAAGTAAAGTATCTGCAATTGTGCATTTAGTCGCGGCAAGTATACCCGATCTAAAAGCTGACAATGTAACAGTTGTCGATCACACTGGGAAAATGCTTACTAAAAAAGATATGCCCGGTGATCTGGCGTTGTCGACCGCACAATTCGATTATAAACGTAAATTGGAACAAGCGTATATCGACCGAATTGAAGGCATTCTCAATCCTATTGTCGGTGTTGATGGTGTACGTGCACAAGTCGATGCCAATATTGATTTTGCAGTGACAGAAAGTACACAGGAAACTTTTAATCCGGATTTGCCTGCAGTGCGTAGTGAACAAACCATGGAAGAGGAAAGCAAAGGTGGCGATATTGGTGGTATCCCAGGTGCGTTGACAAATCAACCACCGGGAGTCTCGACGGTTCCAGAGACATTGCCTGAGCGGGGTGGTGATAGACCAGAGTCTCCTTCGCGAAAAAGTAAACGCTCTACGTTTAATTATGAATTAGATAAAACCATTAGCCACACCAAAAAGGCGCCAGGTAATTTACAGCGTTTATCAGTTGCTGTTGTAGTCGATGATAAGCTGATTGTTAATGAGTCTGGCGCGATGGAACGTGTCATGTATACACCAGAGGAATTGGATCGTATGACCGGTTTGGTTAAAGAAGCGGTTGGATTTAGTGTACAACGAGGTGATAGCTTAAGCGTAATTAATGCGTCATTCCTGTCTTCGCAAGAGTTCCCAGAACTTCCACCGCCACCGGTCTGGGAACGACCTTGGTTTATTGATATGGCAAAACAAGGCGGAGGAATTTTATTAGCGGCTTTGTTAGTGCTTTGGCTAGTACGTCCTGTTCTGCGTGAATTAACGCAGAAAGAAGAAGTAGAAGATGCTGAGGATGAAATTTCCGAAGAGGAATTGGAGGCGACGCCAGAAGATCGCGAAGCCATACGTAAACGATTGAAAGAACGCGGTGCCTTAAGTGCTGAGGATTGGGCTTCGATTGGAATTACTAAAGAAGAATATGAAGAAATGCTCAATGCATTACGACAAATGGTTGTTGAAGATCCATTAATCGTGGCACAAGTGGTGAAAACCTGGGTAGCCACTGATGAAATGGCTGAAAGGCAAAATGCACGATGAGTGAACCTGAACAAGGAAAGGATTTAACGCCTGCTGGAGCTACAGACGAAGATGCGAATAATGCCTTGGTGCAATCTGAAACAGGTTTATCAGGCACTGAACGCGCGGCTGTGTTATTGCTTACCTTGGGTGAAGAAGAAGCAGCCAGCGTGATGAAGCATATGGACCATAAAGAAGTGCAACGCATCGGCATGGGAATGGCGAATCTTAGTAATGTCACAAAAATTCAAGTGACACAGGTGGTAAAAGAATTTTATGAGATTATGCAAAATGCCACTGCGCTTGGGGTGGATACGGACGATTATATACGTAATGTCTTGGTTAAAGCATTAGGTGAAGAAAAAGCTAATAATCTACTCGATCGCATTCTTTTGGGTGGACATATTAAAGGACTTGAAGCGTTTAAATGGATGGACCCTCGTTCGATTGCCGATGTTGTGCGTAATGAACATCCGCAAATTATTGCGATTGTTTTATCATTTTTGGAGCCGGACCAAGCCGCTGATGTGTTATCCGTATTTAGTGAGCCTGTGCGTGTCGATGTTATTTTGCGGATTGCAACTTTGGAAGGCATTCAACCTTCAGCATTACAGGAACTCAACGAAATCATGGAAACACAGTTTGCAGGTAACGCCAATGTGCAAGCATCGTCCGTTGGTGGTGTTAAAACCGCAGCGAATATCCTCAACTTTATGGATAGTAGTGCTGAAGCAGAAATTCTCGATTCCATTAAAGATGTGGATGTGGAATTGGCTGAAACCATTGAAGACCTTATGTTTGTATTTGATAACTTGGTGGATATTGATGATCGAGGAATTCAAACTTTACTTCGCGAAATCGGTACTGATGATCTTGTAGTGGCGCTTAAAGGTGCTGATGAAGTGATAAAAGACAAAATCTTTAAGAATATGTCGAAACGTGCGGGCGATATGCTGGCTGATGATATGGAAGCAAGAGGCCCGGTTAAAGTCAGTGATGTTGAAACGGCGCAGAAAAATATTGTGGCCATTGCTAGACGCATGGCAGAGAACGGTGAAATTAATCTGCAACAAAATAAAGACGAGTATATTTAATTATGAGTTACTCGAAAGTTATCCGCAAAGATGAAGTCAAGCACTACGAAACATGGGAACCACCCGCCGTCGGTGAAGGTACAGACGTTGAGCATAAGACAGATCATGAACATATTGAAAAGCACAAATTGCCTACCGCAGACGAAATTGCAGAAATTCAGCGAAAAGCCTATGACGAATCTTTTGAAAAAGCGAAAAAAGAAGGTTTTGCATTAGGTGAACAAGCCGGCCGTACCCAAGGCTATGAGGACGGTAAGTCCCAAGGCTATGAGGAAGGCTTGGCGCAAGGGCAAGAGGAAATCAATAAAAAAATAAAATTGTTTGAGTCGGTATTGCATACCTTGTCTGAACCTTTAAAAGAATTGGATTTGCTAATTGAACAAGAATTATCAGCGCTGGCGATGGCCGTTGCACGCCATTTAGTTCGACGTGAATTAAAATTTGACCCTGGCCAAGTCATTGCTGCGGTTAGACAAGCGGTTTCAGTATTACCAATTTCTGCGCGCGATGTTCGGGTATATCTTCACCCAGATGATGCTGTGTTAGTGCGTGATGCATTGTCC
>Ga0224506_10000867_pt1 | contig 23184 bp, 30 predicted proteins | sample SF_Jan12_sed_USG_2_FD_169108 | JGI IMG/M metagenome (GOLD analysis project Ga0224506, IMG submission 169108) | Sediment microbial communities from San Francisco Bay, California, United States - SF_Jan12_sed_USGS_8_1 | ecosystem: Environmental > Aquatic > Marine > Sediment | place: USA... | reverse complement strand
CTTATGTTGGATCTGCTTCACGACCAGTTCAAGCTCCGTATGCAAAAGGCAACTGGTCAGCTGCAGCAAACCCATCAGGTTAAACAGGTTCGACGCGATATTGCTCGTGTTAAAACCCTATTGACTGAAAAGGCAGGTGGTTGATATGTCTGAGTCTAAAGCACGTACTGTCGCTGGACAGGTCGTAAGTAATAAAGGTGACAAATCCATTACTGTTCTTGTCGAGCGTAAGGTTAAGCACCCGGTTTACGGAAAGTTCATGAAGCGAAGCACTAAGTTGCATGCGCATGATGAAAAAAATGAATGCCAGATTGGTGACAAAGTTACTATTCAGGAATCACGTCCAATATCTAAGACTAAAACTTGGAATTTGGTTAATATCGATGAGCGCGCGACCAACGTTTAACGCTGGGGTCGCAGTTTAAGAGTTGAGGTTTGGAGAAAAACCATGATTCAGACACAAACAATTCTAGACGTAGCAGACAACAGCGGCGCAAAGCGTGTCCAGTGTATTAAAGTACTGGGCGGTTCTCATCGTCGTTATGCACGTATAGGTGACCTAATCAAGGTATCAGTTAAGGAAGCAATTCCACGCGGTAAGGTGAAAAAAGGTCAGGTTATGAACGCAGTAGTAGTTCGTACCAGAAAAGGGGTTCGTCGCCCTGATGGTTCACTCATCAAATTTGACACAAACTCTGCAGTGTTGCTGAATACTCAGCATGCGCCAATAGGAACCCGTATTTTCGGTCCTGTTACGCGTGAACTACGCTCAGAGAAATTTATGAAAATCATTTCCCTGGCACCGGAAGTACTGTAACCCTTACGGGTTGCAATTCTAGGCGGAAGCAGGAACTGAGGCGAAAAAAATGCGAAAGTTAAAAGCAGGTGATGAAGTTGTTGTGATTGCCGGTAAAGATAAAGGCAAGCGCGGTAAGATTCAGAAAGTTGTTTCAGATAGTGGTCATGCAGTGAAATTCATTGTATCCGGTATCAATATGATGAAGAAACATCAGAAGCCTAATCCAAATGTTGGACAGGCAGGCGGCATCGTTGAAAAAGAAGCGTTAATTGCAGCTTCTAACGTAGCTATCTTTAATAGCGAGACTGGAAAGGGTGATCGTGTTGGCTTCCGTATGGAAGATGACAAGAAAGTACGCTTTTTCAAGTCTAACGGCAAAGTCATCAATTAAGGAGCAGGATATGGCACGTTTAAAAGACCTTTATCAGTCTGACGTTGTACCAGCTCTGATGAAAGAGTTTGGTTATAAAAGCGCTATGGAAGTACCTCGTATTACCAAGATCACTTTAAACATGGGTGTTGGTGAAGGTGCGAGTGATAAGAAGGCAATTGAAAATGCGGTCGTTGATATGGAAGCAATAGCTGGTCAAAAAGCGATTGTTAACATGGCTCGCAAATCTGTTGCTGGATTTAAAATTCGTGAAGGCTGGCCTGTAGGTTGTAAGGTTACACTACGTAATGCTCGTATGTGGGAATTCCTGGATCGTCTAGTTGACGTTTCCTTGCCGCGTGTAAGAGACTTTCGTGGTCTGAATCCAAAGTCATTCGATGGCCGCGGCAATTATTCGATGGGTGTGAAAGAGCAAATTATCTTTCCTGAAATTGAGTATGATAAAGTCGATAAGTTGCGTGGTATGGATATTACTGTCACGACAACTGCCAAAACCAACGATGAAGGTCGGGCTCTTTTAAAAGCCTTATCTTTCCCATTTAAAGGATGAGGATTGCGTAATGGCCAAGCAAAGTATGAAGGCTCGTGAAGAAAAGCGTACAAAATTGATTGCTAAATTTGCAGAAAAACGTGCAAATCTAAAAGCAATTATACATAATCCGCAATCTTCTGATGAAGAACGATGGAATGCACAGATGGCACTGCAGAAACATCCTAGAGATGCTTCTCCAGTTCGTCAACAACGTCGTTGTCAAATTACTGGGCGACCACATGCGGTTTACCGTAAGTTTGGTTTGTCCCGTATCATGCTTCGGGAACACGCTATGAAAGGTGAAGTACCGGGGCTTAAAAAAGCCAGTTGGTAAGCATGGTGGACAGGACAGGGGCTATAGCGCCCCTGTTACCGCATTAAGCTGTACAATGGAGAAAACATAGATGAGTATGCAAGACACTCTGGCGGATATGTTTACGCGTATCCGTAATGCCCAGCAGGCCGGGCATTCAACTGTGAATATGCCTTCTTCGAAGTTGAAGGTAGCAGTTGCAAAAGTACTTAAAGAAGAAGGTTATATCGGTGACATCCAGGTAGAGGGTGAACCAAAGCCGATATTATCAATCGACCTTAGGTATTTCGAAGACAAGCCTGTTATAGAAAATATCAAACGTATCAGTACTCCAGGTCTGCGTCGTTACAGTAACGCAAATGACCTGCCATCAGTAAGTGGTGGTCTGGGTGTTGCAATTATTTCCACTTCAAAAGGAATCATGACTGATCGTGCGGCTCGTGCTGCAGGTGTTGGTGGTGAGATCATTTGCGAAGTTTTTTAAGGGAGTATCGCAATGTCTAGAGTAGCTAAGGCCCCAGTGATTGTTCCTGGTGGCGTCGAAATTAAGATTTCTGGTAATAACGTTACTGCAAAAGGTGCCAAGGGCACTCTTGAGTTAGACGTTAATAATCTGGTTAAGGTTTCTGAAAATGACGGACAGTTGACTGTTGCGCCAGTAGTTGAAGACACAAAGTCTTGGGCTCAGGCAGGAACAGCACGAGCGTTGTTGAACAACCTGGTTGTTGGTGTTTCTGAAGGCTTTCAGAAAAAACTACAGCTTATTGGTGTTGGTTACCGAGCTAAAGCAGATGGTAACATTATAAACCTTACATTGGGTTTTTCACATCCTGTGGACTACACATTGCCAGCTGGCGTTAGTGTAGAAACTCCATCGCAAACAGAAATTGTTATTAGCGGTGCAGACAAACAACAGGTTGGTCAGGTCGCGGCTGAAATTCGTGCTTTCCGTCCACCAGAGCCTTATAAAGGCAAGGGTGTTCGTTATGCGGATGAGCAGGTGCGTCGTAAAGAAGCTAAGAAGAAATAAGGTAGGGCAAAAACGATGATTACGAAAAAAGATTCTCGTTTACGTCGGGCCCGCCGCACACGGTTAAAAATCCGTGAGCTTGGTGAAGTGCGCCTGTGCGTCAACCGTAGTTCAAAGCATATATATGCTCAGATCATTTCAGTCGCTGGTGATAAAGTGTTGGCTCAAGCCTCTACTTTAGATAAAGAGCTTCGTTCTGGTTCAACCAGTAATGTCGAAGCTGCCACGAAAGTAGGCAATTTGATCGCGGCTCGCGCTATTGAAGCGGGAGTTAAAAAGGTAGCTTTTGATCGTTCCGGGTTTCAGTACCACGGACGTGTAAAGGCTTTGGCTGATGCCGCCCGTGACGGTGGTCTGGAGTTCTAAGGAGAAAGATATGTCCAATAATGAACTGCAACAAGCTGGCGGCGACATGATTGAGAAGCTGGTCCAAGTAAACCGAGTTGCTAAAGTAGTTAAGGGTGGTCGAATTTTTAAATTCACTGCTCTTACTGTTGTTGGTGATGGTAATGGCAAGGTTGGTTTTGGTCGCGGTAAAGCGAACGAAGTACCGATTGCTATTCAAAAGGCAATGGATTCAGCACGTCGCAACATGATAAATGTTCAGCTTGATAACGGTACTTTGCAGTACCCAATCAAAGCACGTCATGGTGCTTCTAAAGTTTATATGCAACCCGCTTCTGAGGGTACTGGTGTCATTGCCGGTGGTGCAATGCGTGCCGTTCTCGAAGTTGCTGGTGTCCACAACGTATTAGCCAAATGCTATGGTTCTACTAATCCGGTAAACGTCGTTCGTGCAACCTATAATGGTTTGAAGATGATGCGTTCACCAGAAGATGTAGCGGCCAAGCGCGGTCTAACTGTTGAGCAGATCCAGGGGTAAGTTATGGCTAAGAAAACTATTAATGTTCAGCTGTTTCGCAGCCCAATCGGTACCCAGCCTAAGCACAAATTATGTGTTCAGGGTTTGGGGCTTCGCAAAATTGGCCAGATAGTAGAGCTTGAAGATACGCCGTCAGTACGCGGCATGATCAATAAAGCATACTACATGGTTCGCATTTTAGGAGAGTAATCATGTTTCTGAATACTCTAAGTCCAGCTGAAGGTTCAAAGCCAAGCGGTAAGCGCGTTGGCCGAGGAATTGGTAGTGGGTTAGGAAAAACGGGCGGTCGAGGCCATAAAGGTCAGAAGTCACGCTCTGGTGGTTCCGTAAAACCTGGTTTCGAAGGCGGTCAGATGCCTTTACAGCGTCGTTTACCTAAGTTCGGTTTTACTTCGCGTATTTCTCGTACAACAGCAGAGGTTCGTTTGCACGAACTGGCGTTGGTTGAGTCAGATATTATTGATTTGGTTGCTCTTAAAGCGGCTGATGTTATCGGTGATAATATCAAGCGTGCCAAGGTAATTTTGTCAGGTAAAATCGAAAAAGCTGTAACCATTAAAGGATTGGCTGTTACAAAAGGTGCTCAGGCAGCTATTGAAGCAGCTGGCGGTAAGGTTGAGGTCTAAATGACAAAACAAGGCTCACTTCCAACAGGTATGCAGAGCGGACTAGGCGAGCTTTGGTCTCGTCTACGATTCTTGCTATTAGCCATTTTGGTTTATCGAATAGGGGCGCATATTCCGGTTCCGGGTATTAACCCTGATAGCCTGGCTGCTATGTTTGAGCGTAACAAAGACACTATTTTAAGCATGTTTAATATGTTTTCTGGTGGCGCGCTCGAAAGAATGAGTATCTTCGCACTGGGTATTATGCCCTATATCTCTGCGTCGATTATCATACAGTTGTTGACAGTAGTGAGTCCTCAACTGGAGCAGCTAAAGAAAGACGGTGAAGCTGGTCGTCGAAAGATTGCCCAGTATACCCGCTACGGAACGCTGGTTTTGGCTATTGTTCAGTCGTTTGCTATTGCAGCCGGTCTGGCAAGTCAGAATATTGCCTTCGAAGCAGGTCCAACGTTTTATTTTGTTGCTACCGTAACATTAACCAGTGGCACCATGTTTATGATGTGGCTGGGAGAACAAATCACAGAACGCGGGATTGGTAATGGTATTTCCATGCTTATTTTTGCAGGTATTGTAGCTGGCTTGCCAGGTGCAATAGGACAGTCGTTCGAGTCTGCACGTCAAGGTGATTTAAATATTCTCGCTTTGTTAGGTATTGGTGTGTTTTCAATAGTAGTTGTTGGTTTCGTTGTATTTATGGAACGAGGTCAGCGTCGTATTACTATTAATTATGCCAAGCGTCAGCAGGGTAGAAAAGTATTTGCTGCTCAGACCAGTCATCTGCCTCTGAAAGTGAATATGGCTGGTGTGATTCCGCCTATCTTTGCTTCCTCACTGTTATTGTTTCCAGGATCTATTGGAAGCTGGTTTGGACAAAGTGAAGGAATGGAATGGATGCAAGATGTTGCGTTGGTTTTAGGACCTGGTCAGCCTCTGTATATCGTTCTATTTGCAGCAGCAGTAGTGTTCTTCTGTTACTTCTATACAGCGGTTACTTTTAACCCTAAGGATGTATCAGAGAACCTAAAGCGTTCTGGAGCGTTTATCCCGGGCATACGCCCAGGTGAACAAACAGCGCGCTATATAGATGGTGTGTCTGCCCGACTAACGTTCTTTGGAGCGATGTACATTACAGCGGTATCATTGATGCCACAAGCTATGGTTTTGCTAGCTGATGTTCCCTTCTATTTTGGTGGAACATCGCTATTAATTGTAGTGGTAGTTGTAATGGACTTTATGGCTCAGGTTCAGTCGCACCTAATGTCTCATCAATACGCTTCACTGATGAAAAAAGCAAACTTAAAGGCCGTAGGTCAATAGACTAGGGTCACGGGAGCACAAAATGAAAGTACGTGCATCGGTTAAGAAAATGTGCCGAAATTGCAAAGTAATTCGTCGTAATGGTGCGGTTCGAGTTATTTGTAGTGAACCTAAGCACAAACAGCGCCAAGGATAAATTTAAAAGGAGCTTGCATTCTTTTTAAATAGTCATTATTCTTTCGCGCCCTTTTGTGCGCTGGGGCAATGAATCGGAGCATTTCGCTCCGGTTTTCAGTGTTTAACAACGGAGTAAGGTGAATGGCCCGTATTGCCGGCGTCAACATTCCAGACAACAAGCATGCTGTGATTTCGCTCACTTATGTGTTCGGTATCGGTAAGCCTACGGCTTATAGTATTTGCGAAAAGGTCGGAATAGACCCAACTACCAAGATAAAAGACTTATCTGACGAAAAATTAGATGAGCTGCGTTTAGCGGTTTCAGCATTCCCTGTAGAGGGTGACCTGCGCCGTGAAGTGCAAATGAATATAAAACGATTGATGGATATGGGTTGCTTCCGTGGTATTCGCCACCGTCGTAACTTGCCGGTTCGAGGTCAACGTACCAAGACAAACGCACGTACCCGTAAAGGTCCGCGTAAGCCAATCAAAAAGTAAATGAATAACTTGAAGGAAATCGAAGATGGCAAAGCCAGGTTCTTCCAACAAGTCACGTAAAAAAGTTAAAAAGCAGATTGCCGATGGTATCGCGCATATCCACGCTTCATTTAACAATACTATCGTGACTCTTACTGACCGCCAAGGCAACGCCCTGAGTTGGGCAACGGCTGGTGGCTCCGGTTTCCGTGGTTCCCGTAAAAGTACCCCTTTTGCAGCCCAGGTGGCCGCTGAGCGTGCAGGTGTTGCAGCTCAGGAATACGGTCTAAAAAATCTGGATGTAGAAGTTAAAGGTCCGGGACCCGGTCGTGAGTCAGCAGTTCGTGCTCTGAATGCCTGTGGTTATAAAATTAATAGCATCACCGATGTGACGCCAATCCCGCACAATGGTTGCCGTCCGCCGAAGAAGCGCCGCGTTTAACAGGAGACAGATTATATGGCACGTTATATTGGTCCTAAGTGTAAACTGTCTCGCCGAGAGGGAACTGATCTGTTCCTGAAAAGCGGTGTTCGTGCACTTGATTCAAAATGTAAAGCAGAAACAGTACCTGGTGTACATGGCGCACGCCGTGGTCGCTTGTCGGACTATGGTCTGCAGTTACGTGAAAAGCAGAAAGTTCGTCGTATGTACGGTGTACTTGAGAAGCAATTCCGTGGTTATTACAAAGAAGCTGCTCGTCGTAAGGGCGCTACTGGCGAAAACCTGCTACAACTGCTTGAATGTCGTTTAGACAACGTAGCTTACCGTATGGGTTTTGGTTCAACACGTGCAGAATCACGTCAGTTGGTCAGCCATAAAGCCATTACAGTAAACGGTAAAAAGGTAAATATACCTTCATATCAAGTTCGTGCTGGTGATGTTGTTGCAATTACTGAGAAATCTCAGAAGCAATTGCGAATTAAAGGTTCTTTGGAACTGGCTAACAGCAGATCAGTGATTGGTTGGGTTGAAGTAGACAGTAACAAAATGGAAGGTGTCTTTAAAGCCGCTCCAGAACGTTCTGACCTTTCAGCCGAAATCAATGAAAACTTGATTGTCGAACTTTACTCTAAGTAACAGACTGCTGGGGAGCATTATGCAGCGTTCAGTAAACGAATTTCTAACTCCGCGTCATATTGATGTTGAAGAAGTAGGATCAAAAAGGGCAAAGATTACGCTTGAACCTTTAGAGCGTGGTTTCGGTCATACGTTGGGTAGTGCTCTTCGTCGGATATTATTGTCGTCTATCCCGGGTGCAGCTATCACTGAAGTCGAGATCGAAGGTGTTCTACATGAGTACAGCACCATCGAGGGTGTTCAAGAAGATGTTCTTGATATCCTTTTAAATCTTAAGGGCGTAGCCGTAAAACTGTTTGAGCGTGACGAAGCTGTATTGACGTTAAGTAAGTCTGGTACAGGTCTTGTTACTGCTGCTGATATACAGTTAGACCATGGTGTCGAAATAGCTAATCCAGATAAAGTGATTGCTCACATTACAGGTAATGGTGCTCTAAACATGACTTTGCGTATTACATCTGGACGTGGATACGTTCCAGCTGATGCACAATACTCAGGTGAAGATGAAACCAAACCTATTGGCAAGCTACAGCTAGATGCTTCATACAGTCCGGTTATTCGCGTGGCTTATGTAGTTGAGTCTGCTCGTGTAGAGCAACGTACTGACTTGGACAAACTGATTCTGGATTTGGAGTCTAACGGAACGATTGATCCTGAAGAGGCAATCCGACGCGCGGCTACTATTCTGCAACAGCAGCTTGCTGCTTTTGTTGATCTGGAAAGTGAGTCTGAAGCTGAAGTCGCAGAGGAAGAAGATCAGATTGATCCAATTCTGTTGCGTCCGGTAGATGATTTGGAATTGACCGTTCGTTCTGCAAACTGTCTGAAGGCTGAAAACATTTATTACATTGGTGATTTGATTCAGCGTACTGAAGTTGAGTTGCTGAAGACCCCTAATCTGGGTAAGAAATCATTAACTGAAATTAAAGACGTTTTAGCTTCTAAAGGTCTTTCTCTAGGCATGGTCCTTGAGAATTGGCCACCAGCGAGCTTAAAGAACGACGATAAGGTACTCGGCTGAGTACCACAATTCGGAAGGAATTAAACCATGCGTCATCGTAAAAGTGGTCGTAAGTTCAATAGAACCAGCTCGCACAGAACTGCAATGTTCAAAAACATGGCAGCGAGTTTGGTAGAACATGAAGTTATAAAGACCACACTAGCTAAGGCTAAAGAACTTCGTGGTGTAGTTGAGCCATTAATTACAAAATCAAAAGTAGATACAGTTGCTAATCGCCGTTATGTTTTCGACCGTTTACGTTCGAAAGAAGCTGTTGGTAAATTATTTACTGATCTGGGTCCTCGTTATAACGAACGTCCTGGTGGATATGTAAGAGTTTTGAAATGCGGTTTTCGACCAGGTGACAATGCGCCAATGGCGTTTGTAGAGCTGGTTGATCGCCCTCAGGCGACACAAGAAACTGACGGAGAGTAATTCTCTTTGTATACAAACCCCGCTAACGCGGGGTTTTTTTTGCCTGTTTATTTAGTAGGATAGCTATAGGTTAGTCACTATCTTTAGTTTTACTCAGTACCGTTCGTCGTTCTGATTTCACTCCTTTCTACTAGCTGTTAAGCTACGCAATCTAAGGGGTATGTCTCATATTCCTATCACAATAAATTCTGGTTGGGTAAATATTGATCTATACAAAATCGTTTGAATATTACAAAACCCTAACCGCTGTGGCGTTAGGGTCATTTGCAATATTTGCAAATCTATATTGTGTCCAACCCCTATTACCTCTCTTCTCTCAGGAGTTTGGTAAAGACCTTTTAGAGAGCACTCTGGTGCTTACCATGGGTACATTTGGACTTGCTGGATCACTTATATTATATGGAGCATTAAGTGATGCAATTGGACGTTACTGGTTAATGCTATTTTCAGTGTTTGCCAGTTTAATGGTTTCCATAATGATGCTTGCTGTTAATTCATTTGAGCAATTGGTGTTTTTACGATTTTTACATGGCGTTGTTTTGGGCGCACTGCCTGCTGTAGCTATAGCCTATATAGGTGAGGAGTTTTCACCTCATCTGATTCCAGGTGTGGTTGGTGTATATATCGCGACCAATACTTTGGGCGGTATAAGTGGCAGGTTGGTCGGCGGTTTTATTTCCGACTATTTTCATTGGAAAATACTATTTTGGTTTATGGCACTTATCAATATGGCCTCATTGGCCATTTTGTATTTTTGGCTGTCGCCTCCGAAAAATTTTGTTCGAAGACCAATACAATATTTAGGAATGTTAAAAGACATCTCTTTACACCTAAAACAGTTTGACTTGTTAGCGATCTATCTTGTCATTGGCATTGCATTTGGCGTTTTTATCAATCTCTATTCTTACCTTGCTTTTATACTTGTAAAACCTCCTTTTAATGTTGGGGCAGGTTTCATTGGTATGTTATTTGTCACCTATCTGGCAGGCACTTTGGCTTCAATCATTTCAGGTCGTGTGGTCAATAAATTAGGTGCACTTCCTACGATTCTTTTGGGGTTGATTGTCGTAATGTGTGGTACAGCTTTTCTGTTTTCAGATAGTCTTAAAATAAAAATCGCAGGACTTTTAGTTAACTCTTTCGGTTTGTTCCTGGCTCATTCGGTATCTAGTGGTTGGGTTAATCGGCAAGCCAAAAAGGCAAAAGCATCAGCTTCTGCGCTTTATCTCGTATTTTATTATTTGGGTGCGACAGTAGCTCCGACACTACTTTATCCATTCTGGAATATAGATGGCTGGAGTTCTCTTTTGTATGGAGCCGAATTTTACCTCCTATGTTCTCTTATCATATTGCTATTATTACTCATTAAGCGGTCCAGGAATCAGAGTAGTTGACATGAATATTTTACTAATGTGCGATTCGTTTAAAGACAGTATGGATTCCGTCAGTATAAATAGGCAAATTGCCACAGCATGGGAAAGCCATAATACAGAGGACAGTTGCGATTGCTGTGCAATAGCAGATGGTGGTGAAGGTACAACCGAGGTGCTTGTAAGTAACTTGGGAGGCCACTTACAACAGATTAAATCCTTTGATCCTTTAATGCGTCCAGTGCTTGGAACCATCGGTTGGGTTGGCAAGAAGGCTATTATAGAGGTGGCCTCAGTGAACGGGCTGCAACTATTATCTGCTACAGAACGAAATCCCTGGTTGACTACAAGTTTTGGTACGGGATCCTTAATTCGGTCCGCAGTTGAATTGGGTGCGACAGAGGTAGTTCTTGCTCTAGGAGGTAGTGCAACAAATGACGCCGGAATAGGATTGCTACAAGGACTTGGCGGACGATTTTATGATCAGCATAATAATGAAGTGCCCCCGGGAGCCAAATATTTAACTCGCATTGAAAACTATGATCTATCAGTAGTTTATCAAACAATCAAAAATTGCCGGATAACGGTTGCTTCTGATGTAGTAAACCCTTTATTAGGGCAACGAGGTGCAACTGAAGTTTTTTCCCGACAAAAAGGTGCATCTGAACCTATAGTAAAAGCCCTGGAGCAGTCGTTGGCACATATAGTTTCATTGTTTTTAAAAAAGAGTAGTATCAGATTGAATGATTACCGGGGAGGCGGAGCCGCTGGAGGTATAGGGGCTATTGCACAGGGCGTTTTAAATGGAAGTATGATTCCGGGTATAGAGCTCGTATTGTCAGCCTGTGATGCAGAAACTCGTGTTCAAAAAGCGGATTTAATTATTACCGGAGAAGGCAAGCTAGATTCACAGTCTTTGTCTGGCAAGGCCCCTTACGGTATTCTAAAAATGGCTCAAAAATACGATAAGAAAGTCATTGTGATTTGTGGGGTATGCGAAATATCTCGGGATGAATACACACAACACGGGTTTGCTAATGTATATGAATTAAGCGCCCTTGCACCTACAGTTGCTGATTCAATGTATAATGCGGCTAAGTGGATCAATGCTTGTGTTGAAATTATATCGAAAGATGTACGCGCGTTTAGATAAAAAGACAGGCTTCATTGTTGTCACTGTTTGCTCTATAAGCTAGGTTGTTTAGAAAATTATGCACGGAATAGCTTTACTTATACTAGTGTATTAGCTTGGCAAGTTAGTTGTTATCCCTCAAGAATAAATACAGACGGCGCCGGATATAAAACAAGTTTCTGTAGATTGATATTTGCAATTCAGTTTAGAGATTTTTGGATGGCAGTGATGTGTTGCTATCATTATGGTGATTTTAAATTCTTTGTTAATAGAAAATTGCCGCAAAAATTACATAATTATTTTAATAGGATATTAAGATTTATATGGGTAATAGGGACGTTAAACGTGAGATTTCTATTTTTGGCCTGGTGTTCATTATCGCTTTGGTATGGGTGGCAATTTACCAGAACTTACTCGTGTCTCGTGTTAATAACATGGAGGGGGATATATTCCGATACCTGGCGTTAGTTATCCCTCTGACAACCCTGTATGTTTCGCTAATAACATTCGTAGTTATGCGAGTTAGTACTTATTTTAAAAAAAATATTAGTCTACTCCCGCTTAATTTGAACTTAAAGCTATCGAGTGTTTTGGTATTTACGCTAATCGTCTCGTCAATGATTTCACTTATAGAGTTGGAGCATAGACAAGTTGAAAGTAAAAATACCGCTACAGTTTTAGCCAACGATAAAATCAACCGGTTTCAAAGCATTATCCGAAATGCAGAAGTTACAACCGGTAGCCTCGCATTATTGCTTAAAAGCAGAGATGGTAAATTTTCTGATTTTGATGATGTCGCACGCATCATGCTGCAGACGTCCCCGGGTATTACCAATCTTCAGCTTGCTAAAAATGGCATTATTAGCAACATCTACCCATTAGCAGGTAATGAAGCGGCAATTGGCCATGACCTACTATCCGATCCAGAAAGGAATAAGGAGGCCATTGAGGCTGTAGTTGATCAAAAAACTACTTTAGCGGGTCCCTTCAATCTAATCCAGGGTGGCAAAGCTGTGATTGCCCGGAATCCAGTTATTATAGATGATGAATTTTGGGGTTTTGCCAGTGCTCTATTGCTATTGGACCCACTTCTAGAACTTTCGTCGATACCTTCATTAGCTGATCTTGGTTATGACTGGTCGCTCTCCAGGTTGCACCCCGACACAGGTAATATTAACCAGTTTGCTGGAACAATAAATACCAATGACCAATCGTCGATCCAAATTGAAATAACTGTTCCAAATGCCACCTGGCGCTTAGAAATCAAGCCAAAACTGAGCTGGATATCCTCAACAATTATCTGGACTCATAGTGGGTTCATGGTTTTATTTATCAGTGTGTTTTTCTATTTTATATATTTACATCTTATCCAGCCTTTCTTTTTACAGCAGCTGATAAAAAAGAGAAATAGGCAGCTCATTGATCAAAAAATGCTGCTTAATCAAAGTCAGGAGATTTCAAATACTGGCAGTTGGAAGATAGATTTTAAGAGAGAGCAGTTTTCGGCTTCAAAAGAGTTTTACAATATATATCATATCCCACCGGCTGCATCAGGTAATACACCTTACTTCTACGAAGCAATACACCCTAGCGATGTTGTAAAAATATCCAATATTCAGGGAAAATTACTAGCAGGTCAAATGCATACTGTTGAATACAGATTAGTGGTAAATGGTGAACTGAGGTGGGTTAAAGAGACAGCAGTTCTTCAGCTCGACCGACAAAACAATCCAATAGGTATCATTGGTGCTTGCCAGGATATCTCAGAACAAAAGTTAATAGAGCAGACATTAAAAACCAGTGAAGAGCGTATCGAGTTAGCATTGTCGGGCGCAGAATTGGGATCATGGGATGTTAATTTATTAACGGGTGATGCAATCTACAATGAACGATGGTTTCAAATATTGGGGTATGAGCCCGGTGAATTAAACCCCAGCATTGAGCAATTTGAAGGGCTGTTACATCCAGACGACCTAAAGTTATCTCGTCAAACGATGATAAAACACTTCCATGGGGCGATATCAAAATATTCAGCAGACCTTAGGATTAAAGGAAAAAGCGGTGAATGGGTCTGGATTCAGTCCGTCGGTAAGGTGGTAGAACGTGATGTAAATGGACAGCCTGTCAGAGCCTGCGGCACCCATAGAGACATTACAACACAAAAACTTAATGAACAGCGTTTAAGGCTTTTATCAGTAGCAATAGAAAATAATCCGGTAGCCACCATGATGACTTCACCTGATGCAATCATTGAATACGTTAACCCAGAATTTGAACGTATGACGGGTTTTTCAGAACGAGAGCTGAAAGGCCAAAATTCTAGTTTATTGGCTTCTGGAAAGACGGATGTCAGCACTTATCAAGAGTTATGGCGCTGCCTAAAAAGTAAGCAACCATGGACGGGTGAGTTATGGAACAGGAAAAAAAGTGGCGAATTGGTGTTAGAGGCAATTCAAATTACACCTGTATTAAATGATGAAAATGAAATAATAAGCTATGTTTCATCATATCAGGATATAACCGAGCAGCGTCAGCTGGAAAAAACTGTCTGGAAACAGGTGAATTGCGATTACATCACCGGTTTGGCGAATCGAGGCTATTTCGAAGAGCTTGTTAAGATTGCAATGCAAAGAGCTAAGCGTCAGGAAAGCTATGCGGCATTTATCTATATTGATTTAGATGGCTTTTACCTAATAAATGATAAATATGGCCATGAAGGCGGTAACCTGATTCTAAAAGAGTTTGGCCAGAGGTTGGAAAAATGTATTCGCGCTACCGATATAGCGGGTAGAGTTGGTGGTGATGCATTTGCTCTGGTCATAGAGGGATTGGCATCAATAAATTTGATTGATAACGTCATTCAGGGTATCCGAACTCATACACTTGGCGCACCATTCACCATAAATACCAGGGAAGGTCATTCAGTAGAAATTGAGCTACAGGCAAGTTTCGGCTTGGCAATTTATCCAAATGATGCCCTTACATTTGATGCTCTGTTACTCGCTGCCGACAAGGCCATGTATGAACAAAAGAAGAAAAAATAACAGACCACATTTAACTCTTGGCCATTGCATGAGGTCTGTGGTGCATGGAGTGGAATAGCCGCAGGCATATTTGGATCTACAGCCTTAGGCGGGCTAGGAGGCGTAAGTTTTATGTTCCAGTTAATGGGCACTTGCCTGGGTATCGTTATCGCGTTTGCGGGTGAGTATGCAGTTTACTGGATTGGAAAACAGGTGACCGGAATTCATCTTAGTGAAGAAGATGAATTTCAGGGAGCTGATCAGTCAGTCCATAAGATTAGTACGGTGCCAGAGCAATAAACTTTTATTCCTGTATTGTCTGAAGGCCACAAAGTCTCTAATATTTAGACCCAGTTACCTTTGTTCAATTAAAAATCAGTTTGCATAACTAGTGGCTTGATTTTTTATCGTTTTGAAGTTTTATCTTCATTCGTGATATCCATTCAAGCATCGTAAGTTCGGAGTCTTCACTTTGATCCAGCTGGACAATATTCCAGGCTTCTTTCCAGAACTCTTTTTTGGCTAAATTTCTGGCAAGAAGTTTATTTGATTGTGACTCTGATGGAGTTATTAACTTGAGTTCTAATAAGATATCTTTCAGTGTGTGTAGTGTCACAATGTAGTCTTCATTGGGTTGCACAATGCTTTGGGAGGTTGTTTTAAGACTAGTGAGTAAATTTTCCTGATCGGGCGGTTCCAGCGTTGGCCAAAGCACACTCAAAAATTCCAGGGTTTTTGGACGTAAAACAATGCGATTATCCTGTAGGAATCTGGATAGATTTGCTAAAACAGGTTTTTCGCTATAGATAGAAGTAACTGTATGCATTTTATAACTCCATGAAGGCCCTTAACTCATCCATTAAGCTGGTTTGCATAATAATTGCCAACGTATCCTCCCATTTAACATAGTACCTATTGAAATGTTAGTTATTAAAAATAATCATGATATTTGCTATAGATCATCTTTTAAAAGAAAAAATACCAAGAGGGATTTCCCACTATTAGGCCCAGACCTAATAGTGGAAAGGAGAGAAAGGCTGTTAATCTCCAATTTTAACGATTAAGCGACCCTGAACCTTACCTTCTAATAGATCATTAGCAGACGAGATAACCTGATCTAATGAAATTTCAGTTGAAATGTGATCAAACTGCCCTGGGGTTACAATTTCGGCAAGTCGTGACCAGGCTTCAGTGCGATCAGCTATCGGACGCATAACACTGTCGATGCCCAGAAGAGAAACACCCCTCAATATAAATGGCATTACAGTAGAAGGAAAATCGAAGCCCTGTGCTAATCCGCAGGCGGCTACAGCACCACCGTACTTGATGCCGGCACAAACATTGGCTAGTGTGTGGCTGCCAACCGAGTCTACTGCTCCAGCCCAAAGTTCTTTACCTAAGGGTCGCCCTGGTTCTGACAACGTTTTTCGGTCAATGATTGATTTTGCACCTAAACCTGTCAGGTAGTCCGATTCTTCCGGGCGACCAGTAGAGGCGACAACCGAATAACCCAGAGAAGACAATATTTGTATCGCAAAGCTACCGACACCACCGTTTGCGCCTGTAACTAAAATATCACCTTTATCGGGCGTAATTCCCTGACGCTCCAGTGCAATAACGCAGAGCATAGCAGTATATCCGGCAGTTCCTACAGCCATTGCTTGCTGAGGGGACAGGTTTTTAGGTAGTGGTATTAACCAGTCACTATTGAGTCGAGCCTTTTCTGCCAGACCTCCACAATGTACTTCACCAACGCCCCAACCGTTTAATAAAACCAAATCACCGGTATTAAATTTATCAGAGTCACTTTCCTCAACCTTTCCTACCAGGTCAATACCGGGGATCATCGGAAAAGTGCGTACTACAGGACTCTTGCCGGTAATAGCCAGAGCATCTTTGTAATTTATGGTGCTGTATGCCACAGAGACCAATACATCGCCCTCGGGCAATGTGCTGTCATCAATATCGGTTAGTTCTGAGCGATAACCCTGATCATCTTTATTAATTAAAATGCCTTTAAACATAGATACCTCTAGTTATAATTGGTGAAATTTCAGGTCTTTTTTAGACCTGCCATAAAATATTTAATGAATTTATCCAGTGGTTCAGCGTTTTGTTCAATGCCTGCTCTTAATACCGCGCCTTCCCAGCCAATCCAAAAAAATTCAGCGAGTTCGTAACAGTTATGCTGCGTGTCCAATTGTTGGTTCTTCTGTGCCAGTGCCAAGCAATGCGCAACTTCTTGCTGCCATTGTTTAAAGATTTCTTTTAATATTTCCCGATAGCTTTCTGGTAACGTCGTGACTTCCTGGCTGAGGTTTCCAACCAGACAGCCTCGATTAAACTGATATTTTGCCATACCTGATTTAGCATCTTCCGCGAAAGTCACTATTCGATCCATGGGCTCCAGAGAATCATCTAGCAAATGTTTTCTCAACTTATGAAGAAAAAACGCTGAATAACTATTGAGAAGTTCAATGCCAAACGTTTCTTTGTTAGAAAAATAGTAATAAAAAGAACCCTTTGGGATACCGGCTCTTTTTAGAATTGCATCCAGTCCCGATGATGTAAAGCCCTGCTCCGTGAGTAATTCAACACCGGCTCTAACAAGTATCTGCCGTGTATCGCGATGAGTGCTTGTATTCTTTGGAGGTCTCCCTCTTTTTCTAGCGGTAGTTGTCATAATTAATAATATAGACCGATCGTCTATATAAATCAAAGATTAATTTTACTAGATAGATTTGATTACTTTTATTGCAATATACTGGAGGTATCAATAAATTCTGTCCGTGCTTGCAGCTGTTTATCGGATTTCTATGCAAAACCTCTCACGTAAGAATATTTTAGATACACAAATAACAGCTTCAATGAGATGATGTTTTAAATCCATTATTCCTTGAAGTTTATCCAATGCCATTCAGTCATAACCTAGCGATCTTTAGTCTTGTGCTCGTCACCCTGATTTGGGGTTTTGAGTTTGTTTTAGTTCACAATGCCATTGAAACGATGGAGCCACATACATTCAATACATTACGTTTTGGTGTTGGTGCCTTATTTGTTCTGGTGTATAAAAAAATATACACAGGGCACTTTATTGGTGTAGTCGATAGATCCATAGTGATCGCCGCCTCAATACTAGGCTTTATGTTATTTGTCGGTTTTTATACACAGACCAAAGGCATGCTTTTTACATCTGTGACGAATACCGGCTTTATTACCGGGTTAAACGTTGTGTTGGTACCGGTGTTGGGAACGCTATTTTTCAAAGAAAAAGTGAGTCATCTAGCGTGGATAGGAGTTATGGTCGCTTTAGTTGGTTTAGTGCTGATGACCGGTCTGCTGTCCCTGAACTTAAATAAAGGTGACCTTTTAGTGTTAATTTGTGCCTTTGCTTTCGCATTACACATTAATGCTACGGGTAAGGTTTCAAATCATTTTAATGTATTAGACTTTTCAATCCTTCAAATGCTTTCAGTCTCTGTTTTTAGTGCTGTTTCTGCCTATTTTACAGAAGATTGGCGGGCAGGCTTGAAGCCTGAATTATTGTTAAGTGCAGACGTCTATATCGGTATCCTGGTTGCTGGAATTTTAGGTACAGGCTTCGCCCTGATTGTACAAACCTGGGCACAAAAGGGTATCAGTCCGACCAAGATCGGGTTGATCTATAGTATCGAGCCGGTAGCGGCAGGTTTATCTGCTTGGCTTATGCTGAACGAGACCATGGCTGTGGCCTCGTTAGTTGGAGCGGCCCTAATCCTTTTAGGAATGATTATTGCCGAACTACCCCATGATTTCTGGCTAAGGCGCTGGATAAAAGGCCGAATCCACTAGCCGTTATTGATGTGTATATTTTCCGGATATATCAGCGTAGAACTTTTGCATCTCGGCAATATCGGCATCAATATCACCTGTAGGATAAAATGTCGGACCAAAGCCTCCAATTTTCCTGGCGTAGTCCAGATATCCCATGCCGATGGGAACATGTGCACCCGTTGCAATATAATAAAACCCGGTTTTCCACTTGGTCACTTTCGAACGAGTGCCTTCAGGTGGCACAGTTACAACCAGGCTGTCTCTGGCGTTAAAGGCGTCGATTGTTTGTTTCACGATATTGTTGGTTTTTGATCTCTGAATGGGTATACCTCCCATCCATTTCATAATAGGACCCATGGGTCCTTTAAACAGCGTGTGCTTGCCCATCCAGTATATTTCAAACCCGAATACAAATGCTAAAGACAGGGTGATGGGAAAGTCCCAGTTTGACGTATGAGGGACAGCTACCAATACGTACTTCTTTTCTTTTGGTGGTTCTCCTTCCAACTTCCATCCTGCTACTTTAAGCCCGATAATAGCAATCCCTTTGCAAATCTGTTTCACAACAGGAGTGTTATATATAGTTCTTTGCAACCTGAAAACTCCTGACAGTGTGTTCTAACGTAATTTTTCAAGTAACAAATAATACCACATTCCTAACGCTAAAAATTGATTACCCATCCATTCGCTTCCCGGTATTCGAATATGGCGACACTGGGAAAAGGCATCGAAATCTTCCAGATGACCGGTAATGGCTTTGGCCATAATTTCACTAACAATATGGCTGGTTGCAATTCCGTGCCCTGAATATCCCTGTGCATAGAAGACATTTTCAGAGAGTCGGCCCAATTGCGGGATTCTATTGATAACAATACCCATCATACCACTCCACTGATAATCAATCTTTATACCCTTTAAGGCCGGGAACGTGCGTTCAAGAGCAGGGCGCAGTTCAGCTTCAATGTCACGAGATGGCCTACCGCTATAATGAGCGCCTCCCCCGAATAATAGGCGTTTATCGGCAGTTAGTCGGTAATAGTCCAGTACAAATCGACAATCATAAACAGCAAGGTCTTTGGGATTTATTTGGTTTGCTAACTCATCAGATAAGGGAGCTGTTGCAACGACGCCGCCGGCTGCCTGAAATACTTTGCCGCTCATTTTGTTTCTTTCTAGTCGATGATAAGCATTACCTGCAAGCATCACCGTGTTGGCGGTAATGATTCCCTTGTCGGTAATTATCTGAGGAGTTTTACCATGTTTAATGTCTATGACCCTGGAGTTTTCAAAAAATAGAGCACCTAGGTCTTCTGCGGCGCGGGCTTCACCCAAACACAGGTTTAGCGGGTGAAGGTGCATATTCTTTTTGTTGTACAGAGCACCCTTATATATGGGTGAATCCAGAAACTCAGAGATTCTTTGATCAGAGACTAGCTCCACATCATCCGCCATACCCCTGACGATGGCTTCATCGTAATTTTCTCTGAGTTCTTTCATGTGGCTGAGTTTAGTTGCTGTATGTAAGTGACCATGTTTCAGATCGCAATTGATCTGATATTTGGCTACCCGGTCAGAAATAATCTGGTGGCCACGCCATTTTAGATTCCAAATAAAGTCATCAACACCCTGCCCCAGTTTTTTCTTCATTTGTTTTCGCATGGCAGATTCGCCAGAAAGACTGCCGGTGACCTGGCCTCCATTTCTGCCTGTCGCTCCCCAGCCAATTTTATTGGCTTCAACCACCGCAACTTTCAATCCGCGTTCAGAAAGTTCTAAAGCCGTATTAACTCCAGTGAAACCACCACCTACTATGACAACGTCAACTCGATGTTCACCCTCCAGCTCCGGGTAATCACTCTCAATATTTATTGTATCTGTGTAATAAGCTGAACACCTTGCCTCGTTCATAGTGGCTCCTGGTCTTGTATGTTTGATATAATTTACATTTCATCGACTTTACCCCAGTTTTATTTTAGTTAAAAGAAATTTCCGTAAATCGGGGGTTGGCATTCTAAAGCGCATGTAAAATCCATTGTGAGCATGAGGACAGATGGTAGTGTGAAGAAGTATGTTAATTGTTATACGCTACAATTGAGTGCTTGACGCTTTGATGAAAATATTAAAGTCTGTGGACTCCAGCTTGTGGAGTCGCTTGTTAAATAGTATTTTTAAAGTTATATGTGTCTTCACTTAAAAGTAAGGTATGAAAAAAGTAAGGTATCCTGCACTCTTGTCCTAATGTGCAGTGCTTTGGCAGCTCGATATTTTGAGTGCATTTTTAACACTGAAGAGGCAAATGGAATTTTTTTTACACAGCTTCGCGCCTGCAGCAAGTTTATGATTAGACTAATTAAAAGATGTACTAAACGGAGAACCCTGACAGGTTATGAATTCGACAAATATTGAATACGCACATCTGGTGTTAGTAGAAGATGATGCTGCTTTAGCCGATCTTACTTCTGAATATTTAACCCAGCATGGGTATAAGCTAACGACCATAGATAATGGTCCAGACGCTGTGGCTAAAATACCCACATTAGATGCAGACTGCGTCATTCTGGATGTTATGTTGCCTGGTCTGGATGGCATGGAAGTATGCCGGCAGTTGCGAGGAACGTATCAGGGTCCCATCATATTCCTAACTGCCCGTGGAGACTCGGTTGATGAAATATTGGGTTTGGAGGTCGGTGGCGACGATTACCTTTCTAAGCCGGTAGAGCCCAGATTGTTGTTGGCACACATTAGAGCACATTTGCGTTCTAATCAGCGTAATTATCAGTCATTAGATGTACCCAGCCAGTCGGTAGTGCAGCTACAAATTGATGAGAGTCGAAATACGGTTTCTATCTCGGGTAATGAGTTGAAGGTATCACAGCCAGAGTTTCTACTGCTGAAATTGTTGTTACAGCAAAAAGATACCATCATCAGTCGCGATGATGTCATGATGTGTATTCGCGGCATTGAGCATGACGGCTTGTCTCGCACGGTTGATATTCTGGTTTCCGATTTACGCAAGAAACTACCGGATCCGGAGTGGATTAAAACCATTCGTGGCAAGGGTTATATCTGGCAAGGGAGTTGAACTGTTCTAAGAGGATAAAAAAGCCGGACTATTGTCCGGCAGATTGAGTAAACAGAATCTGTCTTAAAGGCTGTTGTTATGAAGCATCGATTGAATTGTCTGAATCGTCATCTTCGTCTTCATCCAGCTCGCCATCATCATCTTCATCTTCGCCATACTCGGCAGAATCTTCGATATTGTCTTCAATGATAATCATCAGCTCATTGTTAGTGTTGCCGTCTAATATGATTTGACCCAGAGCTGTTAATGTAACGTCATTGTTAAAGTCTATAATGCTACCGTTGTTGGTTTCAGGGTTGTTGAATGCAAACCAGTTCAGCATCCTGAATGCAACAATGATGTCATTGATGCCGGAATCATTAACCATAAAACCGCTGGCAAAGTCAGCGCCAGAGAATTCAAATTCGTCAGTCTGGTCATACATGAGCTCAAACGGTACATCAACGTGAGTGAATCCGTCTGCGCTGGTATAGGAGCCGCTGAGATACATGGAATAATTTTGAAGTGTTGTTTCCAGATCTCCAGGTAAATCGCCGATACCAACAAGGTCATTTACATCCAGCTTTTCAATATCCATTTCGATATCTTCATAAATACCTGTGTCAATGGTCACCTGAGGTAGTGGAGGGTAGCTTTGTCCTGAAAGCAGATCGATGACAAAGGGTCCTCTAAACTCGACTTTTTCAGAATCATCGTTGATATCCAGATCTTCGTCTATATCATCAGAATAATCATCTGCATGCTCCAGTTCGATCTCTTTTACAACGATCCAGGCTTCCGAGAGGGTGATGGTTCCCGCCGTTGTGCTATCGCCGTTAATCACAGGAGCAGTGGGGTTTAAGAGTGCCAGGGTAGAGACTGTTCCTGAACGGGTTAGGGATGTAGTCGTGCTATTGATATCAAGCGTGACAGCGCCTTTTCCATCGCCACTAGCATTACAGCCCACAAGAGCAATCGCTAATGTTGAAAAAGTCAGTGCTGAAATTGTTTTGTTTAAAGCATTCATTGTTGTCCACCTTGGCTCTAGTTGAGTCGGTTGTTTATTAACACGACCAGAAGTGTAAACGATCTTTTGTGGCTACAATGTTGGTGAACTGTTTGACTTTTGTAGGCCGTGTAGGAAACACTAATGAAATCATTCACCAGAATTTGTGACTTCCGTAGATGACCAGCCTATTCGCACAATTTTATACACGCCTTACTGTCGGGCTCGTTATCGTAATTCTTGTGCTGGTCACGGGCTCATTTTTATTGATTCAATCTCGATTTGAACACTATGTAATAAATCATGCAACACCCGTTGCCAGCCTGGTGATTGAGGGTTGGCAATCACGTCCAGAAGAGGCTCAGGAAAATTGGTTAGATCTGGTTTCAAATCTGACACATAGCCAGTGGCATGTCGAAAGTATTCAATATGTCGACCAGAAATTGGACCTTGAAGTCTTGGAAAGTAGTTGGCGATCTGAAAAGGCGTTGATCAGGATGCCGCTGGATAGTGAGCGAGTGCTTACTGTCTGGATTAATAACTGGGGCGACTGGCAACGAGGCTATGGTTGGTTAGTATTAAATGCCCTGTCGATGCAACCCGCGTTACAGCGCCAAGCGTATTTGAATGAGCTGAAATCACAGAATCTATGGCCTATTGACCGAGTGAATCGATTGTCAGATAACTTGTCGCCGCTTGCCCTGAGACAATTGTCATCGGGGCAGGCGTTTCGCAAACCTAGCCCGGATAATACAGCAGATACCATTTATATGCCCGCCGG
>Ga0224506_10000866_pt1 | contig 23229 bp, 21 predicted proteins | sample SF_Jan12_sed_USG_2_FD_169108 | JGI IMG/M metagenome (GOLD analysis project Ga0224506, IMG submission 169108) | Sediment microbial communities from San Francisco Bay, California, United States - SF_Jan12_sed_USGS_8_1 | ecosystem: Environmental > Aquatic > Marine > Sediment | place: USA... | reverse complement strand
AACAAAAACATAAATGCGGCGATCAGACGGCTTTTTTTGATGATAGATGTCTTGATCATGAGCTTCTATTTTCTCTCTGGTAACACATGCATCATTTGACGCAGATTGTCATAATCCCGGTTGCTTGTGCTGACAAGTCCGGTAACATCGGTCTTGATCTCCGATAAGATTTTTTTTCCATTCTCTGAATCTGATAGCCAAAATAATATTTTTCTGATTTTGTCGATTCTTGTTTCAGTCATACCATTGCGTGCAACAAATACATGCTCTGAAATAGCGGGTGTTCTGGTCAGTTCAACCAATCCACGTTTCATAAAGTCTTCATATATTTCTTCCTTGACTGCACCGGCATCAAATTCACCTGTCAACACACCCAGTGCCACATTGCGGTGGTTACCCAAAAACCGGTAAGTCTCCAGTGAACCTAGCCGTACACCAGCCTGCATCAACATGTAACGCGGGACAATGTAGCTCATGGTTGAATGTGCTGAGCCGAATGCAAATCGTTTGCCAGCAAGCTGTTTCAAACTGGTAATACCACTGTCTTTGTGTACGACAATTACACCACGGAAATGGGGATCCTTGTTTACCTCAAGTCTTGCCAACAACGGCCGTTTACCATAACGCTCGGTCAACGTAACATAACTTGATGGTCCCATGAAGGCGATATCAAATGCATTGTTACCCGTATGCTCAATATGCGATTCATAATCTTTGGAAACTTTCAGGTCAACCGGCTCATCCAGCTTTTCTGAAAGGTAATTAATCAAGCCCTGAAAACGCCGATGTAACTCACTTTCAGGCAAATAGGGATGAACACCGAGTGTAAATGTTTTAGATGTGTGTATGTGGTCTTGGGCAAATGAGCTACAGCTCAGCACCAGCCCCGAGAACAGGGCAAGAAACAGATAGGGGCGTACAATATGCTTTTTACAATTCCCTGGCATGCTTGTGCATCCTTTAAAACATTGTCACAACTACAAAATAATACTAAGCAAAGCTTAATAAATACAGGCATTTATTAGATTTATACCATTTAATACATGAACATAATACCTAATATTAATACTTGCGTGTATATTTTTATTTTAATCATGGTGTTATTGGGTAAAAAGTATTCATAGACAGGTTATAATCCAGAATTATGAATAACGTTACACCCATCAAAAATCCCGGTCGGCTTGAAATGATGCGTATTGATCTGCAGGATTCACTACGCAAAAGCCGGATTGAACCGCAAAACCTGTCATCGTTTCAGCGTATTTTGTTGACTACTGACGGCACGGTCACCGACATGCTGGAAGCCAAGTTATGGGAAGGCATTCAGATCGTGAAGTTATATCAGGAGAAGATTACAACTGACACCTTGATTCCCTATCTTGATGTCGGTGTAAATACAGACATACTGGCAAGGAAGGTTTTATTGCAGGGCAAAGACACTGGCCATAACCATGTCTATGCCGAATCCATTATTGTACCGGACAGACTTGGTGAAAGAATTCGCACCGGCCTGCTGGAAGCAAAAAAACCACTTGGTCTGTTGATTAATGAAGAACGTCTTGAAACCTATCGTGAGATTCTATCCTGTGACCTGGAAAAAGCAGAGGAAATTTCTGAACACTTTAATATCGCACCGGATGCAAATCTGATTTCCAGAACCTATCGCGTCTTTGCGCACCAGCAACCCGTTATGCTGATTACTGAAAAGTTTCCGGAAACTGCTTTTAAATAAAAAAGGCCGGTATAACCGGCCTTTTTTATTTTTTCTTTTAATTATCTCTATTCGTCCGTCACACATCCATCCGATGCGTTCTTAACGTTCTTGATGAACTTATACAATGTACCACGCGTCGCCTTGTAGGGAGGCATGTTCCAGCCAGCACGGCGTTTTTCCATTTCATCTGCGCTGACATCCATATCAAGAATGTTTTTATTCGCATCAAGTGTAATCATGTCGCCGTCTTTCACCAATGCAATCGGCCCACCTTCCTGCGCCTCGGGCACAACATGGCCCACAATAAAGCCATGTGAACCACCGGAGAAACGACCATCAGTGATCAGTGCCACATCCTTGCCCAGACCCGCGCCCATAATGGCTGAGGTCGGTGTCAGCATTTCCGGCATGCCGGGACCACCCTTTGGTCCTTCGTAACGAATAATGACAACATCCCCTTTCTGGATCTTGCCGTCTTCCAGCGCCTTGAGCATGTCTTCTTCAGCATCAAATACACGTGCCGGCCCCTTGAATGTCAGACCTTCCTTACCGGTAATCTTGGCGACAGAACCACCGGGTGCAAGTGAACCTTTTAGAATCTGGATATGACCCGTCTCCTTAATCGGATCACTAACAGAACGGATTACATCCTGTCCTTCCTTCAATGCAGGCAGGTCTTTCAGGTTCTCTGCTATGGTCTTGCCTGTTACTGTCATGCAATCACCATTGATCCAGCCTTGTTCAAGAAGATATTTCATTACTGCCGGTGTACCACCGACATTATGCAAATCTTCCATCACATATTGTCCACTTGGTTTCAGATCAGCCAGGAAAGGAATACGATCACTGACTTTCTGGAAATCATCAATGGTCACTTTTACATCCACTGCACGCGCCATTGCGATCAAATGTAATACTGCATTGGTAGAACCGCCCAGCGCAGAGACAATCACCATGGCATTTTCAAATGCCTCACGTGTCATGATGTCACGCGGCTTGATGTCTTTTTCCATCAGGTTACGCAACGCAGCACCGGCATTCATACATTCGTCCAGTTTGCTCTTGTCCACCGCCGGGTTGGATGAACTATAGGGCAAAGACATGCCTAAGGCTTCAATCGCGCTGGCCATGGTATTGGCGGTATACATGCCACCACAGGCACCAGCACCGGGACACGCATTTTGAACAATACCCTTGCGTGTTTCTTCATCAATCTTGCCCGCAATAAAGGCACCATAACTCTGGAATGCAGACACAATATCCAGCGGCTGATCTTTCAAATGACCGGGCTTGATGGTGCCACCGTAAATCATCAACGATGGACGATTCAATCGACCCATTGCAATCAGGACACCCGGCATATTCTTGTCACAACCCGGAATTGTGATGAGACCGTCATACCATTGCGCACCCATCACGGTTTCCACCGAGTCTGCAATAATTTCACGTGATTGCAGTGAATAGGACATGCCATCCGTGCCCATGGAAATACCGTCTGAAACACCAATCGTGTTGAAACGCAGACCTACCATGTCAGCATCCATTACCCCCTTCTTGACGATGGCGGCCAGATCATTGAGGTGCATGTTACAGGTATTGCCTTCCCACCAGACACTGGCGATACCAATTTCCGGTTTATTCATGTCTGCCTCAGTCATGCCTGTACCATAGAGCATGGCTTGTGAAGCACCCTGGGATTTGGGCTGGGTGATGCGTTTACTGAATTTGTTTAATTCGTTGCTCATTATTATTTAGTCTCTAGTGCGATTATTCTGTGAAAATCATCCATTAAAAGAGCCAAATCATACCAGAACCTGCATCAAAATTCCCTTTAAAACAGGTGTGTTACACCCCATATTTAAACAATGTACAAGCATTGCTCCAGAACATCATGTAAGTTCTTAATATTCGTCGAAAACCTCATTTTTACTCAAGAAAGTATGAAAAAATGCCGCTAACCCACTGTATAGAAAGGAATAACCTGCCAATTAACCATACGCGGTATAGTATTGCTTTCAAGAAGTACTATTGTATTAACAGAGCTGTTTATGGATAGAAAACTTCGAGGCATATCTGCCGTCATTTTGATCATCGGGGGACTGACCCTGTTGAGTGTGGAGAATCAGGTTTCCATTCTCAATGAGATCAAATTTACGGGCAAACTGGCGGTTGCAACACGCAACAGCCCGACGACCTATTATGAAGGTTCAGAAGGCTCGAGCGGTTTCGAATACGATCTGGTGAAGCGCTTTGCCGATGAACTGGGTGTGGAACTCGAAATCACGATTCCCCAGAGTCTGGATCGAATCATCTCCATGGTCACAAATAATGAAATTCATTTTGCCGCCGCTGGTCTTACGGTTACCGACGCACGCAAGCAAATTATGCGTTTTACCTCGCCCTACCAACACGTTACCCAGCAACTTATTTACCGGACAAGAACCGGTCTTGCGAGGCCACGAAAGATCACAGATTTATTTGGCCGTGAGATTGAAGTGGTCGCAGACAGTAGTCATGCGGAACGACTCAAGACACTCAAGGAAAAATACCCTGAACTGGACTGGGAAGAAAACACCGATTTAAACAGCGAGGAGTTGCTTGATCTGGTTTCAGAAAACATGCTCGATCACACCATTGCCGATTCCAATGAAATCGCGATTAATCGCCGTTTCTATCCGGAACTGCGTATTGCCTTTAATATCTCTCCCAAGGAACCCATCGCATGGGCATTTCCCAAGAGCAATGATAACAGCCTGTTTAATGCAGCAACACTCTTTATCGATAACATGCGCAGAAATGGTGAGATAGAACGTATTCTGGAACGTTACTATGGTCATGTAATGAATTTTGACTACGTTGGTACACGCACCTACAAGAATCATATTAACCGACGCTTACCCAGTTATCGTGAACAATTTGAAAAAGCAGGCAAGGAAAACGGGATTGACTGGCGATTGCTTGCCGCCATGGCTTATCAGGAATCACACTGGAACCCGCGTGCGCGTTCACCCACTGGTGTGCGTGGACTAATGATGCTGACTCAAAATACAGCCAAATTGATGAAAATTGAAAACCGTCTCGATCCGGCACAAAGTATCGATGGCGGTTCACGCTACATTAAAAGGATGATTGAAAAAATTCCTGAGCAAATCAAGGAACCGGATCGCACCTGGATGGCGATGGCATCCTACAACGTTGGTTACGGACATCTGGAAGATGCACGCGTTATCACTCAAATTCGTGGGGGTAACCCTGATAGCTGGAATGACGTCAAGGAAAACCTGCCACTTCTTACACGCAAAAAATGGTACAAAAACACCAAGCATGGTTATGCGCGGGGTTGGGAACCAGTACGTTATGTAGAAAACATTCGATCCTATTACGACCTGTTGGTATGGCATACAGAAGGTGGTGAAGGCGAACGCAAGATCGAACCCAAGGCCGTTGTGATCGACTCACCTGTGCTATAACTATTCATCTGAAATAATATTCCTTCCGATCGAAATGCGGTTTTATGAAAAAAACATTCTCAACACCGCAGTTCAGACATAATGTACGCTCACGTATCCGGACACGCCTGCTGATTGGCACTGCCATTATGCTTGTCCCGCAACTGATACTTGCCACTTTTGGTTATGCCATTTTTACATTCACCATATCCGAACTGGATGATGCAATCACCAGCATCAATAAAGAAACCCTGTCTGTTATGGACCTGCAAAAATCACTATTACTTGCGCCGATGCCTGCAAATGATTATTTAATCCACGGGAACAAGGAAGAAAAAGAAAATTATCAGGAAATCAGAGCGAGTGTGATCAAGTCCTTTGCATCGGTAAAGGAAAACACAAAAGATCACAGCGAAATTACTCATAAAATAACCCTGCTGGAATCAGCATGGCATAAAGCTGACATCCTGAGTCTGGAAATACTGAATGCAGAAAGAAACAACCAACCGGAGCTGTTCCGGAATATGGAAATCATGGATCAGGATTTCACCTCAATCGCCAATGGACTGGATACTATTACCAATATCCTTACTAATGAAATTAAGGCCACTCAGGCACTTTCAAAAAAATCACGCCTGCAGATACAACTTCTGATTTTTAGTGTCTTTGTTATCGGCTTTCTTGTCGCTGTTATAACAGCTTATCTATTGGCTCGTTCTATCATCAACCCACTCGAGCTCTTGCGTGATGGTACGCGCATATTTTCATCAGGCGAGCTTTCCCATCGTGTGTTTCTGGAAACTGATGATGAAATACAGGAGCTGGCGATTGCCTTTAATAACATGGCTGATACTATTCATGAAGCACAAAGTGTTCTCAAATATCAGGCTACCAGAGATGATTTGACTGGCCTGCTTAATCGCCGTGAATTTCATCAACAACTGGACAATGAAATTGCCGAGTTTGAAAGACAACACCAACCGGTTTGCCTGTTCCTGCTTGATATCGATTCTTTTAAAAATGTGAATGACACCTATGGACATCCGACCGGTGATGCCGTATTGCGCGAGATTTCATACCGTATCACCCAGCATATACGACCCAAGGACAGCGCCATGCGCTATGGTGGTGAAGAATTTGTCATTATATTGCCACACACAACGCCGGAAGATGCTGCCCATGTGGCTGAACGAATACGCAAGGCTGTAGCTGACTCTCCCATTCTGGTTAATGAACACAAAATGAATATCACTGTCAGTATCGGAGTAGCTTGTATGAATGAAACCGGGCATACAGATGAGGAATTCATCAAGACTGCAGATGAAGCACTCTATCAATCAAAAGAAAATGGCCGCAATCAGACAACATTTATGGATATGAGAAAAAAAACAGAATAGTTTTTTTAGCGTCGCGCCTTAAAGAAGGCCGTCAGTTTTTCAGAACATTCCTTTTCAAGTACACCACTTTTCACTTCCACCTTGTGGTTTAATTTATCTGTTCCAAGGACATCAAATACACTGCCGGCAGCCCCAGTCTTTGGATCACGAGCACCAAACACCACCTTCCTGACACGCGCATGAATAATCGCACCTGCACACATTACGCAGGGTTCCAGCGTAACGTACAAGGTAGTATCTGGCAGGCGATAATTCCCGATCCTTTCAGCCGCGTCACGCAATGCCATGATCTCGGCATGCGCCGTTGGGTCATGTTTACTGATCGGATGATTCCAGCCTTCACCGATAATTTCATTGTCCTTTACCAACACCGCACCCACCGGCACCTCACCTTCCTGCTCTGCCTTATCAGCTAGAGAAAGCGCATGTTGCATGTATTGGGAGTCTGGAGTCATGGGTCTGGAGTCATGGGTCTGGAGTGATGTTATATGCTTATGATCTCCTCGTCCAGCCAGCGATGAAGCATTACGCCAAATTCAATTGCAACATCGACATCAGGAAAATCTTTTTCCAGTACCGCACCAATGGCCTCCAGCGCACCTCCGGAACAGACACAGGCTATTGCAACAGATTCAATCCTTGCAAGACTCCGAAAATGCGGTGAATATCCTTTGCGCCAAATCAGGATATCAATGGGTTCTGGTAGTGGCTCGACAACCGGGGGAGTCTGACCCTGGTTAATGGCATTCCATATATCGAGGGTATTGAAATGTTGCGTGCACATCGTAAGCGTTGGCACTGGCTGCAAATAGATACTACTTCCCTCGCTGGCAAGCTGTTGCAAATCATCCTGTATCATGACAGCACTATCAGCACCATCAAATGCTCTTCGCAGCTTCCAGTCCATCAATGCCAGTTCCGAAATTTCCTTGTCTTCTGGAAGCTGTTCTGCAAGAAAACACGGAAAGTCTTTGCCATACAGACCAATATTTTTGTGTATCGAAGGGTGTGTCTGCACATAGTCTCCAGCAAGCTGGTTAAACCAGTCATCGCCTAGGTAGATAGCTGTATGTGCAAACGTATCCAACAAGACATCAATCAAACGGATACGGTAGGCATTGTAGTAAATATCCAGACGGTCTCGCGCTGACAGGCCACGAGCTGATTCACTAATCCAGTCTACACCCTTGCATTCGGTATCAAACAGGGCGTGTTGAAAATCGTTTTGTAATTCTGCCAGTTTCATAACGCAATTTTTTTATTCAGTACATCATTGGCAATCGCCCTGGCCACATCCAGCTCTGCGATAAGCTCTGGCAATGAAGGGATGTTGTCATCACGTTCGATCATGGTCGGTACATAGCCAAAATGAAGTAGTGCATGGCGATAAAGATCCCACACATCGTCACAGACCGGGTGGTCATGCGTATCGATCAAATGATCACCATTATTCAGGTGGCCTGCCAGATGAAACTGGGTGACACTCTCAACAGGTACTCCTTCAATAAATTTGATAGGCGAAAAGCCATGGTTAAAAGAACTTACGTATATATTATTGATATCCAGTAACAAGCGACAACCCGTTGCCTTGTATACTTCTCTCAAGAATTCCCATTCCGTCATTTCAGACTGTTCGTATTCGACGTAACTGGAAACATTTTCCAATACCAGCGGGCGTTGTAGCACTTCCTGCGCCTGCTCAACATTGCGTGTCACGACTGCCAGTGCTTCCTGTGTATAGGGAAGTGGTAACAGATCATGCAGGTTACGCCCATGCACACCTGACCAACACAAATGATCCGATACCCACATCGGCTCTACACGTTGCTCAAGTATCTTGAGTTTACGTAAATATTCCTTATCCAGGCCGTTGATGGAACCAATCGACATGGAAACACCATGCATCACCATCGGGTAGTTGGCGCGGATTTTATCGAGCATGACCAAAGGCTTTCCACCTTCGACCATGTAATTATCAGAAATGACTTCCAGCCAATCCACGGGCTGTGGCTCAGCCAAAAAATCATTGTAGTGCTGAGTCCTCAGCCCAAGTCCAAAACCGGAAGTCATTTCTGTGTCCTTCATATAATTATGACTTGGACTTGATATCTGAGATCACACCGCCCTTATCCAGGCAAGCTTTTGCAGGCATACCTTTAAAGCCATGACCTTTACACTTGTTATGGCCTTTGCAGCTGTGTTCTGCAGTCTTGCAATCTGAGTTACCCTTACATGAATGTACTCCATAGCAATGTACCTTATCTCCAGCGCCAATAGCTGCGCCGTTGCTACCTGCAGGCGATTGTGCAGCCATTGCAGTAGAGCTTAATGCAACTGCCAGAGCAGCTGATGCAAACGTGCCTTTCTTGATACTGTTTTTCATAATACTCTCTCCTAATATTTGGTTCTGACCATTTACAGGGGCACCATAGAGCCCCTTCAAAATAAAAATTTTACATATGAAAACTGAATACTTATGAACACCAAACACGCTGCCAACACATATGTCGGGCTCGTAAAGTAGACTGCAATCTGATTCTCAGAGTGCATCCTACAACGAAAGTTTCCATGGAATGGCATATAAGAAGGAAGCTTTACAAAATCTTTACAGGATCCTTACAAAAAAAGTTAGTTCAACATATTTTGAATAAAAATGCTTAGTCGTGATAACAGAATGAATGAGAAATCAGTAGTATTCAAAGAGAAAAAGGGCAAGCACCTTGTATGGTGCGATCCTGATTTTCTTTAATAACTAAAGGTAATAAGATTCTATAAAGTAAGGTACAGATTCTTATGGAAAGTAGTTACTGTTTTAAGTACCTCAATACGTCAACTACTCCCACTCAATTGTAGCAGGAGGTAGCCATGTGCTCGGCGTGGCAGGAGTCGCAGTGCACCCGCAGAAAGCCATATTCCAGCTGGCCACATTGGAGGAAATCTTCGAATTCCCGGCAATTAGATTTTATGAAGCCTCAATAAACGTAATATTTTTGCGCAAAAACCTAAGGCAAACCAAAATATTGCTATTTTCTTCGGGGTATGAATATTCTCCCTTACTTCATACTCGATAGAATCTTCCCAATAAATACTGGTACTTATGCTGTTCGGAAAAATTTCATTTAAAAGTCCTGCTTGTCGAACAGTAAAAACGGGATTTATAAATTGCACTTTTGGTGTAAAAATTAATTTTTTGCTGTCGTCGTCAAAATTTACAAACCATTTATGGGCAGTCTCATTTCCTCTGATGAGATTATCGAAAATGGGATTGGGAAATTCTATATAACCTCTTTTTGAAATCCTCATCAATTCTTTAATAAATTTCTCCGGGTCATGAACATGCTCGATAAGGTGAGAGGCAATTGAAAAATCAAATTCTTTATTATTGAATGGAGTACTCGTTGCATCACCCTGTACAAAACGTACTGGAGGATCCTGGTTCTGGTAATAATCCGTGTAATCCTCAATATCCAAGACAGTGTTTGATCCTCTCCAGGCATCTTTTTTACAGCCTAAATCTATGATGTAATCAAAATTTTTCAGGAGAGATTGAGCTTTTTCTTTTGATATTCTGGTCAGCATGTAATTGGTACCTTGGATAATGATTTAATCTTCTGGATAGTAAAAAATAGTGGATGTTTGGGGTGGAAGTAAAGGCAATTATTCAGGGTAGATCAATCATCCCAACAACCCTGACGTCGAACAGGAATATCGTTTCTCTCGCTAGTATTTCTACTCCCACTCTATAGTAGCGGGAGGCTTACCCGATATATCATAAGTCACACGACTGATGCCGGACACTTCGTTAATAATACGATTGGAGATGATACCCAGTACTTCGTAAGGCAAATGTGCCCAGCGTGCGGTCATGAAGTCGATAGTTTCCACAGCACGTACCGCAACCACGTAATCATAACGGCGAGCATCCCCCACTACGCCAACTGATTTAACCGGAATAAAGACAGTAAATGCCTGACTGACCTTGTCATACAGATCGTTTTTATGTAATTCTTCAATGAAAATGGCATCAGCCTGACGTAACAAATCAGCGTATTCCTTTTTCACTTCACCCAGAATGCGCACACCCAGCCCCGGCCCCGGGAATGGATGACGATAAACCATTTCATAAGGCAGACCGAGTTCAGTACCAATCTTGCGTACTTCGTCTTTAAACAATTCACGCAATGGTTCGACCAGTTTGAGTTTCATGTCTTCCGGCAGACCGCCAACGTTGTGGTGTGACTTGATTACATGTGCCTTGCCGGTTTTTGAGCCGGCTGATTCAATCACATCAGGATAAATCGTGCCTTGTGCCAACCATTTTGCATTCTTGAGTTTACCGGCCTCTTCTTCGAATACTTCAATAAACATGTTGCCAATGATCTTGCGTTTCTTTTCCGGATCACTCACTCCAGCCAGTGCCGAGAGGAAACGTTCTTCTGCATTCACACGGATAACCTTGATACCCATATGTTCAGCAAAGGTTGCCATTACCTGATCGCCTTCATGCAAGCGCAACAGACCATTGTCAACAAAAATACAGGTCAGCTTGTCATCAATGGCCTTGTGCAATAACGCGGCTACAACAGAGGAATCCACACCGCCAGACAGGCCAAGCACTACCTCATCGCCACCGACCTGTTGCTTTACTTGAGCAATACTGTCTTCAATGATATTGCCTGCTGTCCAGAGTGAACCGCAACCACAAATGTCATGCACAAAACGATTAATAATGCGCTGCCCCTGATGGGTATGTGTTACTTCGGGATGGAACTGTACACCATAAAAACCACGTTCATCATCCGCCATACCGGCAATCGGCGCATTGTCGGTACTGGCGATCACTTTAAATCCATCCGGAATTTTATTAACACGATCACCATGGCTCATCCAGACATCAAGCAAGCCAAAGCCTTCTTCAGTTGTGTGATCTTCAATATCTTTTAATAAATGTGAATGACCGCGTGCACGTACTTGCGCATAACCGTATTCATGATGATCGGCATTTTCAACTTCACCACCCAGTTGTGCTGCCATGGTCTGCATGCCATAACAGATACCGAGTACCGGCACACCCAGCTCAAATACACATTGATCGGCGCGCGGTGGATCGGCCATATTAACCGACTCGGGACCACCGCTCAGAATAATACCTGTTGGTTTAAAGGCCTTGATGGTGTCGGCATCGTTGTCCCATGAATAGATTTCACAATACACACCGGCCTCGCGCACACGACGTGCAATAAGCTGTGTGTACTGGGAACCAAAATCCAGTATCAGGATTCGATCAGAATGAATGTCCGACATAGTTAAATTGGAAAGTTAATAGTTCAATTGAAAGAAAAAACTTCCATACACTAGTCTGTACGGTAGTTAGGCGCTTCTTTTACAATGTTCACATCATGCACATGACTTTCGCGTAATCCGGCACCAGTCACACGTACAAATTTTGGCTCTGTACGCATTTCATCAATAGTGGCACAACCGGTATAACCCATACTGGCACGTACACCACCCATTAGCTGATGCACAATCGCTATCATGCTGCCTTTATATGGCACACGGCCTTCGATCCCTTCCGGTACCAGTTTATCGGCCTCGTTACCTTCCTGAAAATACCGATCACTGGAACCTTGTGAACCTGACATCGCACCTAATGAACCCATTCCGCGATAAGATTTGTAAGAACGCCCCTGAAACAGTTCAACTTCACCGGGCGCTTCTTCAGTACCGGCCAACATACTGCCTACCATGACTGAATAACCACCGGCAACCAGCGCCTTGGACAAATCACCGGAAAAACGAACACCACCATCAGCTATCAATGGAATGCCGGTTCCCTTAAGTGCCTTGGCAACATTGGAGATCGCGGTAATTTGCGGGACACCAACGCCGGCTACAATACGGGTGGTACAAATTGAACCAGGCCCGATACCGACTTTCACCGCATCAGCACCGGCTTTTGCCAGTGCCTTGGCAGCTTCACCTGTTGCGATGTTGCCGCCAATAATTTGTATGTCTTTGTAGTTATCCCTGACCCACTTCACCTGATCAAGTACACCTTGTGAATGTCCATGTGCTGTATCAACAACAATGGCATCTATACCGGCATTGACCAGTGCGTCAACGCGCTCCTGACTTCCGGTACCGGTACCAACAGCACCGGCAACCCGTAACTGGCCTTGATCATCCTTACAGGCAAACGGCTTATCTGTCGCCTTTTGAATATCCTTCACCGTGATCATGCCGCGTAAGTGAAAGTCGTCATTAATAACCAGAATCTTTTCAATCCGATGCTTATGCAACAAGGCCTGAACTTCGTCCTTCTCCGCACCTTCCTTGACCGTTACCAGCCTTTCCTTAGGGGTCATAATGGCTGAAACAGGCTCATCGTAGCGGGTCTCAAAACGTAAATCCCGATGGGTCACAATCCCAACCAGCTCCTGACCATCCACCACCGGCACACCGGATATGCTCTGGGCACGGGTCAGCTCCAGCACATCCCGGATGCTGGTTCCGGGAGAGACAGTAATTGGGTCCTTGATGACCCCGCTCTCGAATTTTTTCACTTTCCTGACTTCGCTTGCCTGTGCCTCTATCGTCATGTTTTTATGAATTACCCCGATTCCCCCTTCCTGAGCAAGGGCAATCGCCAAACGGGATTCTGTGACGGTATCCATGGCAGCTGATACCAGAGGGATATTGAGCGCTATTTCGCGTGTAAACAGCGTCTTTAAAGAGACTTCTTTGGGCAAGACGGTCGAGTGGGCTGGAATTAGTAAAACGTCGTCAAATGTCAGTGCTTCCTCAACTATCCGCATGATGGAATATTCCGCTATGATTGAATGTTAGCGGTTAATTATAGAGTTTGACGGCGGGCGGGTAAACTGGTTAGTTTATACATATGCAGAATGGCGGTACCAAACAGGTACCAGGTTGACTGATAATACACCACCTTAAGGGGGACATAATATGAAATTAAATAGTCTGATTAGTGCTACTTTCCTGTCTATTGCCCTGTTAACCGGCTGTGCAACCACTCCGATGGCCACAGCAGACGGCTATAAAGAGGCGGAAGCAGCCGCCAAGGAAGCCATTAAAAAAGCGGCCTCGGTTGGCGGTGAATGGCGTGATACCGGTGAGATTCTGGAAAAAGCAGCCGCCGCTGCCAAGAGTGGCGATTATGAAACGGCCGTTAAACTGGCAAGCAAGGCACAACATCAGGGTGAACTGGGTTACCAGCAGGCCATGGCTGAAAAAGGTGCACAACCACCTTCATACATGAGATAACAAATATTCACTGATATATTTAAAGGCCGGGTTCTTTCCCGGCCTTTGTATTTTCAATAATGGCAGAAAACGAAGTTACTAAAATCCAGCGGGATGTATTCACTGTCTCACGACTTAATCGCGAGGTACGTGACATACTCGAAGGCAACTTTCCGCTCATCTGGCTGGAAGGTGAACTCTCCAACGTGTCGCGCCCGGCATCAGGCCATCTTTATTTTTCACTCAAGGATGCATCAGCTCAAGTCAGCTGCGCCATGTTTCGCAATAAAAACCAGTTAATTCAATTTAAACCTGAAGATGGTATGCAAGTGCTGGTACGTGCGCGTGTCAGCGTGTATGAAGCACGCGGCAATTATCAGTTGATTATTGAACATATGGAAGAAGCCGGTGATGGTGCATTGCAACGCGCATTTGAAGTCTTAAAGAAAAAACTGGCAAGTGAAGGTCTGTTTGAGGAAGCACATAAAAAATCCTTACCGATTCTACCCAAACAGATAGGTGTCATTACATCACCCAGTGGTGCGGCCATTCGCGATATTTTGACTGTTTTAAAACGACGATTCCCTTCTATTCCAGTTGTTATTTACCCCGTTCCGGTACAGGGTGAGGATGCAAAAACCAAAATTGTAAACCAACTGAAACAAGCCTCTGAACGTGGCGAATGTGATGTCATTATTCTTGCGCGTGGTGGTGGATCACTGGAAGATTTATGGGCGTTTAATGAAGAAATGGTTGCACGTGCCATTTTTGATTGCACTATTCCGGTTATCAATGCTGTTGGACATGAAATTGATTTCACCATTGCCGATTTTGTTGCTGATGTGCGGGCTGCAACTCCTTCCATGGCTGCTGAACTGGCCACACCCGATCAACAGGAATGGCGTCAGTCCCTTGATTATATTCAGTCACGTTTTGTTAGTGTTATCAGCAAGGCGCTGGAACATAGAAAACAACAACTGGACTGGTTATCCAGACGCCTGCGTCACCCCGGTCGTTACCTGCAGGACATGGCACAAAAACTGGATGAACAGGAACAGCGTATGAAAAATGCAATACGCTCAACCATTAAACATACTGTGGCGAGAGTATCCGAATTACAGGCACATATTTATCGTCATACCCCCCTGCACCGTATAAGACAGCAACAACAGCAATGTCAGAGCCTGTTCCAGCGCACGCAACGCACGCAACATGACATTATCCATAACAAGCAACAACATCTCACTCTGCTGGCACGTGCGCTGGATGCAGTCAGTCCGCTGGCTACGCTGGATCGCGGTTATGCTATTGTAAACAAGCTTCCGGAAAACAGGCTTGTACGAAAAGCCTCTGAACTAAAAGCGGGTGACCAGATTGAAACCCGGCTGGGAAAAGGTCGAATTATCTCTACCGTAACAGGACAAAAAGGCTAGAATTAAGAGATGAGATTTCGCAGTTACACACTTAACCTGATTCTTCTGCTATGGCTGGGCCTGTTAAATACCAGTCATGCAATTCCCTTATCTGAAGCTGTGCCGGGCGGTGTTGTGGTCGTGCCGCTGGAAAATAATGACGACAAGGCACCTGAAGTCATCTATAACAAAAATAGGGTAATGGTGGTACTAAAAAACAATCAATGGCATGCCATTGTCGGTGTACCACTGTCTGCCAGTCCCGGAAAACATCGACTTGCAATCAAAACCGGTGATGGCCATAAAATGAGTCACCACTTCAATATTAAATCCAAAAAATATAAAACCCAGCACCTGAAAGTTGACAAGAAAAAAGTTGACCTGAGCAAGAAAGATCTGGAGCGGCACTGGAAAGAAAAGAAAATAATCAAAGCCGCGTTGAAGCACTGGAGTGATGCCAGATCGGTAGATATGAATTTTATTGCTCCTGTTGATGGCAGGAAAAGCAGTTCATTCGGACTTCGTCGTTTCTTTAATGACAAGCCACGTAATCCACACAGTGGAATGGATATTGCTGCCGATACCGGCACACCTATTATTGCGCCAGCACCTGCAAAAGTGATTGAAACCGGTGACTATTTCTTTAACGGAAAATCTGTTTTTCTGGATCATGGGCAAGGGCTCATCACCATGTACGGCCACATGAACAGTATTGATGTTAAAAAAGGGGATGTTGTAAAACGTGGAGACAAACTTGGCACCGTGGGTGCTACCGGCCGTGTAACCGGTCCACATCTGCACTGGGGTATCAGTTTGAATAATGCACGTGTTAATCCGGCATTATTTCTTCCTGAAGAAAAAGAACAGGTAAGCCATTCAAGATAGTTGTTGAGGATCAGGCAACCCTGAAAGTTGCATCCTCTTTCTGTGATAAAGAAGTGTTACCACTGATACTGAACATCGTTTCATAATCCATTACTCGGAACAGATGCCTCATTTCATCATTACAGTTGATTACTGACATACTATTCGCTTCAGGTTTCTCATGATGAAGTAACATCAAACTACCCAGAGCTGCGGCATCCATGTATTCTGTCTCTTTCATGTCAATCTCATAGTTCAAAACATATTTTGGCATCTTGCGTACAGCGTCCCTGAAATTATCTGCCACCATAAAATCAAACTTTGATGGCAATTTAATAATAACCTTTTTTTTCTGTGCATTAATTTCGATGTCCAATGGCATTGGAATATCCTCTCACTATGAAAACCTGCTTGCATCCTGTTTCGACACATTATGATTCAGTAGTGAGAGAGAAACTGTAAACTTGTGTTAAAAATAAAACCGGAATTAGTGTGGCGTAATTAGAGTGTGGATTTTATTTTTTTACGGCAAGTGATTCAATCAAGCTCACGCGCTCTTCTTCCAGATTACGATGTAAGTTGTAAGCCTTGGTCAATATATCATTACCAACCAGCAGGTGGACTCCCAGTTCGGGCAACTCGGGCTCTCCTGTCGGCTCTGTCATATGAGAAAAAGCAATTCTGGCAAGCTCCGTCTTGTCATTCCACGTTTCCACTTCAAAACCTGTGGATATAATCATGTCCCTGAATTCATCAGGTGCAACAAGGCAACTCATGCTACTGTCCTGTGCCCAGGGAACCGGAAAATAAACGGGGGTATTTCTGTTTGCACACACTTCATATAAAACCACCCTGCCTCCCGGTTTGGTAACACGATACAACTCTTTAAACCACGTCAACTTGTCATGTACATTCATGTTCATCTGGATTGACCACACACCATCAAATGTGTTGTCACTGAAAGATAAATCAAGCGCATTGGAAGCCCTGAATTGAACAAGATCCTGCATGCCAAGTAATTGTGTTAGCCTTTGAGCGACCTCAATATATTCTTCACTCAAATCAATACCGGTAGTCCTGCAACCGGTTTCATATGACAGCCGCCGCGTAGAACCACCAACTCCGCAACCAACATCCAGCACATGCATATCCGATGTGAAACCGGATAGATTGATTAATTCACGTGTTGCCGTATCTCCCCTTATATGAAACTCGTCTACCGGTTGCAGATCATCCAGAGTCAGGCGCGACATATCCTTCCCGATCTCATCAAGTCCGGCCAGGATTCGGTTGTACAGATCATTCGGAGAATAATAGGACTGAATATTTTTAATTTCTTTTTTCATCATTTCACCTAGTCAATTTCTCTGTCAATGCCACAGCACTGGTGCCCCTGTTCAAATTCATCACCAGCAGCCAGCACACTACCGGTAATCGGGTTTGAGCGGAATGTAGTACATCCCTTTAAACCCTTTGCATGCGCCATCTTATATACATCCTTAAAGGCATTAAAACTGAAGTTATCCGGCACATTAATTGTTTTTGATATTGCATTATCAACATAAGACTGCAAGGCTGCCTGCATATTGAGATGCATTTCCGGTGTTAAACAAGTCTGACGGGAAAAGATATCAGGTAAGGGTGTTTGACTACCCTTTAGTTCCTGCCATTTCATCACTGCAAAGTCTGTTAATTGATAACTGGTAAAACTGCCATCTGCTTCCAGCATCTTGCGTGTATACTGGTTGTTAAAAACCGGCTCAAGTCCACTGGAAATATTGTTAGCCAATAAACTAATGGTGCCGGTGGGTGCAATTGCCAGTAAATGGCTATTACGAATACCGTGTTTGGCTATCAGTGTCTGGATTCCTTCCGGCAATGACTGAATAAATTTGCCATGCAAGTATTTATCTTTATCAAAAAAGGGAAATGCGCCTTTCTCTCTGGCCAGATCAATTGATGTGCGATAGGCACTATGGCAAATAACTTCCATTATTTCAGATGCCAATTGAACTGCTTCCTGACTTCCATAATCATGGCCAAGCATGATGAGTGTATCAGCCAAACCACTGATACCAAGACCAATACGACGTGAACCCTGCGCCTGCTCTTGTTGTTTATCAAGCGGGAACTGTGAAACATCAATCACGTTATCCAGCATGCGTACGGCAATAGCAGCCGTTTCTTTTAGCGCATCAAAATCTAAACAGGCTTCCTTTGAAAATGGTTCATTTATAAATGCAGTCAGGTTGATTGAACCCAGATCACAGGCACCATAGGGAGGTAATGGAATTTCTCCGCACGGATTAGTCGCACTGATCTGCTCACGATAATACAGGTTATTCATTTCATTAATGCGATCAACGAACAGGACACCGGGCTCGGCGTAATCATAGGTGGCATGCATAATTTTGTCCCACAAATCACGTGCACGCACATGCTTTAATATGCGGCAACGCGCTGGCTGCTGATTACCGGTCCATCGACGTTCTATAACCGGTGCATCACTGTCTTCAGCCAACCCTGTTTCCGGGAAAATCAATGGCCAGTCAGTATCGTTATCTACTGCATGCATAAATTCATCAGTCACCTGCACTGACAAATTAAAGTGGCGCAATTTTGTCTTGTCCTGTTTTGCTGTAATAAATGTTTCAATGTCCGGGTGATCACAACGCAGGGTTGCCATCATGGCGCCGCGGCGAACACCGGTGGATAGCAAGGTACCGCACATGGTGTCCCAGATATTCATAAATGAAACCGGACCGGAGGCATATGAACCGGACATACGCGCCATCGTGCCGGCCGGACGCAGTGTGGAAAAATCATACCCCACCCCGCCACCCTGCTGCATGGTGAGCGCACCTTCTTTCAGTGAATCAAAAATACCGTCCATGGAATCTTCAATCTGCCCCATGACAAAGCAGTTAAACAAGGTAACTCGACGACCGGTATTGATACCGGCATGAATACGACCAGCCGGTAAAAAACGGAAATTTTCCAGAATCGAATAAAAACGCTTTTGCCACAGTTCGTTATCAACCGGCTCTGCTTCAGCAAGACCAGCCGCTATACGCTGCCAGGTATCTTCAATGGATTGGTCAATAAAGGTGTTGCCGTCATGATAACGGTATTTGGTTTCCCAGATATGACGGGAAATATCAGTGATGAAGTTTCCGGGTGACATGGCACTACATTACCAGTTCTAGCTCCATTTTTTCACTCTTTTCTGATCGCGTTTCTTTTTCATTAACTGGCGCGGGGTCAGCTTGTTACGCTTGTCCTTGTATGGGTTGTCACCGGTGCGGAATTCGATTTGTATTGGAGTTCCTTTCAGGTGCAATACCTTGCGAAAGGTGTTCTCAAGATAACGCCGATAACTGTCCGGTACCGATTTTGTCTGGTTGCCATGAATAATAATCAGGGGCGGATTTTTCCCACCCTGATGTGCATAACGCAATTTGATTCGACGTCCTTTTATACTGGGTGGTGGATGTGCCTGCATGGCATCTTCCAGAATCTGGGTCAGTTTGGGTGTGGCAATTTTCCTGAAGGCCGACTGGTATACCTTTTTAACCTCATCAAACAATACCCCGACACCGCTGCCATGCAGTGCTGAAATAAAATGTGTTGAGGCAAAGTTTACAAAGGCCAGTTTGCGATCCATTTCCGTGCGCACGCGTTCTCTTTGCCCGCTTTCAAGACCATCCCATTTATTAACTGCAATGATCAATGCCCGTCCGGCATCCAGAACAAAACCCAGCAGTGTCATATCCTGATTGGAAACTTCCTTTGATGCATCCATAACAAGAATAACAACATTGGCATCTTCAATTGCCTGCAATGTTTTGATGACACTGAATTTCTCGATAGCATCACTGACTTTGGAGCGGCGTCTGACACCGGCCGTATCAATCAATGTATAGTGTTCACCACGATGTTCAAAGGGAATATAAACACTATCACGCGTCGTGCCGGGCTCATCGTACGCCAGTACACGCTCTTCTTTCAAAATACGGTTTACCAGCGTTGACTTACCGGCATTGGGTCTGCCGATAATTGCGATACGGATGGAATCCTGTTTCTCATCATCTTCAGCCGTATCTTCCGGAAAACTGATCAATACCTCTGACATCAGATCCGCAACACCCTGACCATGAGCGGCCGATACGGCAACAGGCCGCCCTAATCCGAGTGAATGAAAATCAGCAATAATCGCTTCCTTTTCCATGCCTTCTGTTTTGTTTACAACCACTTGAACATGCTTGCCATACTGGCGCAAGCGCTTGGCAATATCCTCGTCTACACTGGTCAAGCCATCACGGCCATCTACCAGAAACAATACTACGTTGGATTCCGCTACAGCCTGCAATGCCTGTTCAGTGATCAAATCACTTAAATGACCTTCATCATTCAAACCACCGGTATCAACAACAATAAAGGAATGTTTGCCAAACTTGCCTGTTCCATACTGGCGATCACGCGTCAATCCCGGTTTATCGGCCACAAGCGCATCTCGACTGCGTGTGAGTCGATTAAAGAAGGTGGACTTGCCAACATTCGGTCGTCCAACGAGTGCAATGACGGGTTTCATAGGATTGAATATAAACTAATAATCCGCAAAAAAACGCAAAGAAACAAAACCATTTGCGTTTTTTGCGTTCATTTGCGGAAATTATAAATACAGGAACTAGCGTTCTATACGATAAGCCGCCAAATCGCCTTCCTTACTTACTACGTAAAGAATGTCGTCAGCCACAACAGGTGCTGCAATGATCGGTGCACTATCGGCACGTTCACGTGCCACAAAAGAACCGTCTTCACGTGATATCCAGTGCAAATAACCTTCCAGATCACCAACAACCACATAATCACCCTGTACAACCGGAGCAGAAATCTGGCGTGCATGCAGCATTTCCTGCTTCCACAGGCCGCGACCGCTGTCACGGGTAAACGCCCAGATGTGACCATCGCTATCTGACACATACATATTCGAGCGATCAACATTAATACCGGCACTGGATGACATCTTGCGTGTCCACAGGATTTGTCCTGTATGTAAATCAATGACTGACATAAATCCCTGGAAGGTCACAACATAGACCAGATTGCCGATTACAACCGGATCGGCATCGATATCCACCATGCGTTCCAGTTCCGAGCGGCCTCGTGGTGCAGCGATTGTGGTTTCCCAAATCTGTTTACCTGATGCCAGATTCAGAGAAACCAGTTTACCGTTGGCAAAACCGGCCAATACCATATTGTTAACTACCACCGGTGAACTGGTACCACGCAAGGTCAGTACCGGAATAGTACGATCATAAATCCATAATCGTTTGCCGGTAGTGGCATTCAATCCAAACAGCTTGCCATCACCCGTACGGATAACAACGATGCCATTACTGGCCACAGGTGCAGACAACACCTCGCTGCTCACACGGGCAATCCAGCTTACCTTGCCATCTGATTGATCAAGTGCAATTACTTCAGCATCGCTGGTGCCGACAAATACCTTGTATTCACCAACACCGGTGCCGCCACTGACACGTTTTTCCAGTTCGGCTTCCCACAGCTTTTCACCTGTCTTTGCATGGAATGCATACACATCGCCTTCATGGTTAGTAGCAAATACACGCTCTCCATCAATCCCTGGCTTTAGCTTAAGGTAAAGTTCTTCTGCTCCTGAGCCGGTACTGTTTGACCACAATTCATTGATCCTGATTTTTTCATCAAAATCGACCAGCTCAGCTGGTGGTTCGGTAGTATCTTCCTTTCCCCAACCAAACCATGAACATGCACTTAAACTGTATGCCATTACCAGAATAACAAATGCCCTGATTATCATTGATTATTGTCCTCAGCAGGTGTGGTTGTTGGTCCGAAATCGTCCAGTTTCATTTGTAACAGCGCCCTGTTGTTGCTGTCAGCCGGCAGTACCAGTAATGCCTGCTCATAGGCTGACTTTGCTGCTTGTCTGTCTCCCTTGGCCAGATAAATATCACCTTTAATTTCATCAAAAGAAGACTGGAAACTACCCGATTCAGATGGAATAATTTTTAACGCTTCATCATGTTTTTCCTGCGCCAGCAGAACACGTGACAACCGCAGTTTTGTAATATTCTGGATTTCATCTTCACTGTTATTGGAAAGCACCCAACGCAAATGCGCTTCTGCCGCAGCAGGATCATTTTGTTCCAGTTTTACTCTGGCCAGCGCAAATGCCGCCAGTGAGGCATAAGGTGTACCTGAATATTTTTGCAGCAAGGTGTCACCACGCGAAAACACAGCCTCTTTTTCTCCGGCACGCATGGATTGCATCATTGCCTCATATTCTGCTGATGCCGCTTCACTCTGGCCATCACGATAATCAAGCCATGCACGACCACCAAAAAAGATAGCCAGCGCCAGTAATCCACTTGTGATCACATTGGAACCATGCTCTTTCCACCACTTCTTTATGGCCTCGACTTGCTGTTCTTCCGTTGCATACCCTTCCACATCTATTTCCTCATCGGTTCTGATTAATCAAACAGAACCTGTTTTAGTTTATCTTTAATCCCGTTCTGCGAAACTGACTCCTGCTCAGTTCCTGCTCGCAGGTCTTTTACACCAATTGTGTTATTGGCCAATTCATCTTCACCCAAAACCAGCACTATTTGCGCACCACTTTTATCTGCACGTTTGAACTGACTTTTGAAACTACCACCACCACAATTAACCACTAATCGTAGCTGTGGTAACGCACTGCGAAGTTCTTCTGCCAGTTGCATACCGCGTTGTGAACCGGCATCACCTACCATCACAAAATAGGCATGAGGATAACTAACCGGTATCTCTACTGATAATTCTTCCATCAAGGCAACCAGTCGCTCAATGCCCATCGCAAAACCGGCAGCCGGAACAGGCTTGCCGCCAAGCTGTTCTACCAGACTATCAAAACGGCCACCGGCACATAATGTGCCCTGCGCACCCAGACTGTCTGTAATCCATTCAAAGACAGTCTTGTTATAGTAATCCAGCCCGCGTACCAGTCTGGGATTTACTTCATATCCAATCCCGGCATTATCCAGCATTGTTTTTAAATCCTCAAAGTGCTGACGCGATTCTTCATCCAGATGATCCTGCATTTG
>Ga0224506_10000865_pt1 | contig 23230 bp, 20 predicted proteins | sample SF_Jan12_sed_USG_2_FD_169108 | JGI IMG/M metagenome (GOLD analysis project Ga0224506, IMG submission 169108) | Sediment microbial communities from San Francisco Bay, California, United States - SF_Jan12_sed_USGS_8_1 | ecosystem: Environmental > Aquatic > Marine > Sediment | place: USA... | reverse complement strand
GTTGCCGTAAACCGTTCTTTTTACTCTACCCCGCAGGAGAGAAGTCTAAGTTATATTCTTCTTCCCACTCACTGACGTCTTTTTCACCAAAATTAAGGAGTTTAATTCTAGCCACAAGCTTGCGTTCCAATTCAGGTGCGTTAAGTTCTGATGACACCAGATCACATCGAGTTACCCTACCATCGGGTGCAATGACCAGATTAAAGACTACACGCCCCTGCAAACCGAGATTACTTCGCAATGCACGTTTATAAAGTGCATAAAATGCATTCTTATTCTGATCGAATACCAGACGGATTTCTTCACTGGTTCTCAGTTTATTTCTAGCGGCTTCAGCAGCTTCAGCGTCTGCCGAAGAACTGGCTACACGGGTGGTAGCACGATCATCTAATTGCTGAGACGCCTGTTTGGTAATATCTGTCGTAGCAACGCCACCACTGCCGCCCTGAGCACGTTGATTAATCAGGTCATTATCATTTCGCTCCGCACTGGCTTCTGCAGATTTCAAACTAGTATGACCCTGACGAGCCACATTGGTGAGTGTCGACAACGTCGATAGTTGATTCGACATAGCTAACACACCGGTCGCTTTAGCCTTTTCTTTCGCTGCTGCGACTATTTCTTGCTTTTTTACCGGTTCTTTTTGCTTTTGCTGCTCATTGACTTCAGCCACTTCTGTCTCTGGTTCTAATTCAGGTAACAAATCCGCTTCGGGCTCTGATTCGGGTTCGGGTTCGGGTTCTGGTTCAACCAAGGGCTCCACATCTTCAAGGCTATCGTCTTCTGGCTCTGGCGGCGGCGGTGGTGGAGGCGGGTTTTCCTTCGCTTTTTTCAAAATCATCTTTGCGACACGCTCAGGTATTTTTTCTGCCTGAGTACGATCCATTTCAGGATATGGAATCATATTTAATAAAAATAATAGCAATAAACCACCGCCAAGCGACGACAGTACGGTTCGCCACAAACGAGTCTTGTCCTCTTTCGACTCCTGCCAGGGCAGCATGGTTGCTTTTATTACAGGTTTATTCGGATCTTCTTTAGCCATCAGTCGGAATCCTTACCCTTACTGATAACAGCTAAAGACAGTTCGGTATACTCTGCCAAACTGGCACTTGCCATGATTTTTTTCAGTAAACTAAATTCGATAGTTCTGTCAGCCATCAGTGTAATTGGACGTTCGTCAACAGGACCTTTTACCGCCGCAGCGCGCTCGGCCAGATAGCGTAATTCTTCAACAAGGGGTTTAATCGTTGATTCATCAGAATTCATCAGCGCATCATTTATGTCGACAATTTTTCGCCCCTGAACAGCAATCGCATCTTCATCAACAAGAATAACCAGGGTCTGTTCTAATGGTTTTTCAATCCTGGCTTCAGGTAACCTGAGTTTATCACCACCCTGCTGCTGCACATCCGAAGAATTAACCAAAAGGAAGAAAACCAGAATGGTAAAGATGTCCATCAATGACACCAGATTCAAGGATGGTGGCTTCTTGTTAGCAGACCTTGTTCGTCTTCGTTTCACTACAGATGTCATAACTTATTCGTCTTGATCTGGAGCTTCGCCGACTGCTATATCGGGGAACAGCTCTGCAAAATAATTACCACCAGAGTCTTTCACCAACAGTGCTCTGGAACTATCCATAATCTGTACAATTTTATCGTAGGTAATCTGTGGTTCAGACAACAGGGTTATCCGGGTCATTTCGGGGTTTTTACGCTTTATGGTGGTCAGGCGTTTCTGGAAATTTTCTATATCGTACTCACCTGTTGACGTTAACGGGTAGGCCTTAATTGGCCCGGAGTTTTTATCGCTAACGGTGAGGCTATTTTCACGGAGTATGACCTGCAGCTCCAGGGTTTTTTTATCGTCTTCAGGATTTTCAGTTTGACTAAAACCGGGAGCTGGCAAGTAAAGCTCCAGAATGGTCAACTGATTAAAAGCAGCAGACATCAAAAGAAAAGGAATCAGTACTACCATCAAATTAAGGAAGGCAGTGATATTAATTTCCGGAGGCTCTGTTGATAAACCTTGTCGGCGGCCTCGTCTCATGACTTAAAGGTTACCGGCAGTGTTGTATCAGGCTCTTCTACCACTTCATTTTTTGAATTTCGGTTGATTTTTATCAAGTTAGCTAATTTAATCGTGGCCATATCCAGACTATCAACGATCTCGCCTGTTTTAGTCGAAATGACAGAGTGCAATAACAGAAGAGGAATGGCTGCAACCAGACCAAATGCTGTCGTGTTCATCGCAACCGAAATACTGCTTGATAACATATTGGCTTTATCCGCCGGATCTGCGTTGGCTACCGCCGAAAAAGCTGCAATCAAACCAAGAATCGTACCCAATAGACCCAACAATGTTGCAATATTCGCAAAGGTCGCCAGATAAGGCGTTCGCTTTTCCAGTCGGGGGATAATTTCCATTAATCCTTCTTCCAACATACGTTCAACATCTTCTGCGCGGCGACCTTCCATCAAATGAGTAAGCGCATAGAGCAACATATCAGATAGGTGAGACCTGGAATTGCGCACATATTCCATCGTGCGGTTAATCTTGCCTTGCAACATTAACGGTTGAATTTTTTCCCAGGCACGACGATTCTGAACACTCACAGTTACCAGATAGAGATAGCGCTCAACAGCAATTGCAATGCCCAGTGCCAAAGTAATCATAATGGGATACATAAATGCACCACCATCCTGAATGAATCTAATAATAACGTTAATCACTTCCATTAGGTTTCCTGCCTGAATTAAATAACTAAAGCGGTTTCCCGCCCTTTACGCCTATAGCCAGCTATATGGTACTAAAATTGCTCTGACGAGAAAGGCCAAGATAGTACTGGAACTACTTATCTTAAAAGTTGATTTTTGTCAGCATAAAGTGATTTGCACGGCCAACGATGCCCCGAATCTGGCCAATAGCTTTCAGGAAGATCACAGGGATTCAATAGGTCAACATAGCGTTCAGCTACAAATTCCGGCCTGGGTGTTGGTCTAATCACCGGCGATTTCCAGGGAATCAGATACAACACCTGCGGCAACTCCTGGTCACCAATTATGGTTGTCCCTTCTTTAATAGACTGTGTCTGATTCGGGGTAGTTAATTCTTCTGCCAAAGCGAATATTGGCCAGAAAACAAAAATCACCCATAATTTTTTCATCATATTAGCCACCAGCCAGCTTTATTCGATATTCGAGGTCCTGAAGCCACTGCTTAACACGCTTGCTATCAGCACCATTCAGATCCAGGTATTTTTGATAATGAGTACGAGCATTTAGCAGATACTGTAAATATATATCGTAGAGTATAGCGATATTCAAGTGAGCAGAGGCATATTCAGGATCTGCGACCAGCGCTTTTGTATAGGATATTCTAGCCTCAAGAAACGCACCCTGTTCCCGTTGAAGTCGACCTTTCAGATTATAGGCCACCGCGTTTCGAGGAGACAATTCTATCGCCTGATCTACATATTTGTGGGCAGCGTCAAGTTGACCTTTTTGATGCTCTATTAGAGCCATGTTAAGGTGTCCGCCCGCAACTAATGGGTGCTTTTCAATATAGGCAATGAATAACGATTCAGCGTCCTCAGTATTTCCCTTCTTTAGTACCTTAATTGCCGCCTCAAATTCCAGAGTTGCCTCTTCAGAGTAGATATCTGCATCCGTTAAAACATCATCAGGAAGCTCGACCTGGATTTCCTCAGCGACCTGGATCGTGGATTTACCCGCACAACCCGTAAGAAGCGCCAATAGCAGTATGGGCAATAACCTATTTAATTGAATCAGCATAGGATGGTATCTCTTCCGGCTTATTATAACGTGCAGGTAGCATGGCTTTAAGTTGATCAAGACTGTACTGGATCCACTGGGTATAAATGCCTTCTCTAATCCAGCCAACGTTTACCTCATAGAGCTCTAACGCCTGGTCTTCAAAGGGAAAAACCTGTTCTTCAAGTAACAATTCGTACTGCTCAAGTTCGATAGCATTAAGCTCTGTGGGACGCTCGGAATTCATTAGAGCAGTTGCAAGATCAGCGTATAGATTCCCCATAATAGCCGTCGCTTCAGTACTATGTTCTGCTAATCCGTAACCCAGTGTCTTATTTAAAAGACCAATGGTTTTTTCCATTAATCCCTGTTTTTTAGACAATGTTATATTCAAGGGTAATTTCAAGGCAACCGCTTCAAATTCTTGGTAAAAATGACGGCCTAAAATCAAACTGGATTCCGAAGCAAGATACTGCGTCCGATCTGTTTGTTCTGACTTGTTTTTGTCATGTGCAATGATAATTTGCTCCAGCCAGTGCTGCGCAGTCTCAATTTTCCCTTGCACCATATAAATTAAATGCAGCTCATGTCGAGCTTCCTGAGCAGGCTCTAAAGGCACCGGGAATGCCTTCACATAGTCTTGAAATAAACCCAGGGATGTGGCGTCGTTACCCGCTTTATGCTGTAAGGATGCTGAACGCCACAGGGCATTTCGTCCTAATGGATTATCTCCCTCTCGCTCATAGATAGTCTTCAGCGTTTCAGCTGCCTGCTGCCAATTTTCAAGGTTTTCATGTACAACAACCAGCTTTTCCAGCATCAACCCCTGTAGTTCATGAGTTGGATATAGCCTATTGAATCGCTGCAACACATCAAGAGCACGCTGCCATTCTTCAATAATTATAAGTACAGTTGCAGCATCGAACTCAGCATTCGGACGAATTTTTGATTCCGGGTATTCCTGTCCAACCCTCAAATAGTGAGATACAGCATCTTCAAAGCGAGATTCACTTTGAGCTGTTTCTGCTTGTCGGTAAATAGTTTCAATGAGCCGTTTTTTCAGTACGACCACTTCATCAGGATCCTGAGCAAGAGCAAGAGCATTATGATATCCGAGTTCTGATTTATCATAGATCTTCAATTCATAACTTGAGTGAGCAACAACACGCCAAAGTCTTAGCCTCATGGCAGGGGTAAATTCATCGACATCCTCGGATAAAAGACCTTCAGCAAATTTCAAAGCCTTTTCATTGTCTTCCCGAAGCAGCATATCTTCAGCCAGTTTGATTTGAACCAAAGGCCGGTAGGATGAGCCGATAAAATGCGCTACAAATGTTTCACTTCTTGCTATGCCAATCTCTAACCATTTTAGTTTATCAATCTCATTCCGGGACTGATTATATAGGGTCTGAAAACTAATGAGCTCTGCATACCCTGCTTCGTCAGCTCTATCAAAGTCTTCGAATTGATAGGCAGCAAAGTTATAAGAATGCACAGCATCTTCATATTGATTTAACTCCGTTAGTGCTTCGCCCTTTAAAAAGTGCACTTCGGGTAATAGCTCGTGCTGAGTCACAGCAACGATTAGATGGTCGTAGTAGGCGATCGCCTTACCAAAACCTGTGGCCAATTGAGTATCCTGTGCCTTGCCGTGTTCACGTTGACCCAATGCGGTTAAATATGCAGGTAAATGTTGCAAAATTCTGGCTCGCTGCTGCTCATTTGAGTCTTTCCACCTCTGGCTATTGACACCATAAGACGTCACAAAGGTTTCTCTGGCTGGCCAGGCCTTACTGGGAAAGTTACCATCAATATAAGCTTGTACAACTCGTGATTGATAAAGTGGTGCTAACGGAGAGCCCGGATATAGATAGACGATCGCCTCAAAGGTTTCTGCTGCATCGGTAAAGCGCAACCTGTCTTCGTAGTATTCCCCAAGATCAGCATAAATATTCTCGGCATAGGGTTTATTCCCTAGTTGCTCGAAAAACTGTCTAACAGAATCGGCTCCATTCATATTGGCAAACGTCATACTAATAACCCGCATCGTGTCGTCGATCAATCGCTGGTCTAACTCAGCACCGTCTTCCTGAGCAAACCAATAACGATCGACAAGTGTAAAAAAGTGATCCAGTGCGGTTCGATACTCACCTTGTTTAAAATATGACCAACCCAACATATAGTTACCATTATCTATAAACCTGGAGCCAGGATAGAGTTTAGATAATTGCTGATAATTAGTTGCTGCTGCGTAGTAATCTCCTAACGCAAACTGAGCTTCTCCCAAGCGGAATAACACCTCATCCTGTAACCCGTACGAAACGCCTAGAGACTCAATGTGTTCTAGTTGTTCGATTGTTTCATTAGGTTTGTTTTTAAACTCATAGGCCCTGGCAAGCTGATAATAAGCCTGAATAAGGGTTTCAGTATTTTTTGCTTCTTGTACTAATTCACTGAGTAAACGAATAGAGTCTTCAATATCCACAGGAACCGCCTGGATAGCAGGGTCTGGCATAAAGGATTTTATTTCTGCAATTTCAATTGCAAGACTCGCCGTATGCATGATGGCATCACGCCTGATGTCGAAAAAGACCGACTGATCGGCCAAATGAATCAAGCCCTCAAATAACCTGGCTGTATTAGGTAGTGGCAATATGGCTTCTTCGGCAACCACTTCATACTGTCCCGGCTTATCAGCGCTATTAATCAATCGATAATAGGGTTGAGGGTCAACCCTATCAAATTGATTGGCATTTGGCATGGTAACCTGAGCCAACCATAGAAGGTCCGTTTCTATTTGATATAATGGATCTCTCAGATCATCAATTAACGACTGCTCTAGCCCCTGTTTTAATTCATTTCGAGAATCTGTAAGTCTCGTTAGCGATAACCGTGCCCGTTTTTTAAGATCATGTATATAGTCTTTAGACGCGGTCCATCGCTGCTCACTTAATTGATTTATTTTCTGCTTACGTTTGGCCATCAGACGTCTTAGTTCAATAGTCGCCGAACGAATTGATGCTTTACTATCTTTCCACCATGGGTTTCTAAATGGCTTACCGGTATGCCATTGTGCCAATCCTTCAAGATAGGCATAACGATCATCCCAATTTTCGGGATTACCTATAAAGCTACTTAATAGTTGCTCAAATAATAGAACCTCTGGCCCCAGGTTGATAATATGCTCTGGAAAACCTGATGTCTGGGATGATAAAACTTCTGGAAAGACTTTAAGTGACTCAGCAACATGTTTATTGCCTTTTTCTAATAGCCTGAGATAGTCGTCGATTTGCTTAAGATTAGTGTCCATTAATGGAATAAGTGAATTTATTCGGGCTAACTCTTCAGCGAACCAACGTGAATCCGAACTCAACTCAGCAATCAGGTTAACATTAAATTGTTCGACAGTTTGGGATGCTATCTTCTCGAAGTATTCCTCGCCAACATATTGCTGTTTGTTTTCCTTAATATCTTGATGTGTTTTAATCAATTGCTGTGACAATTTGTTACCTATTTCAAGCAGCTGAAAGTAAGCTTTGCGTTCCACTAACAAATTGATTAAACGGACCTGTTCCCGTGTTAATGGACCGGGTCTGGCAGTTGCCGATGTTTCCAGCAGAATTTCAATTTCAGCAATGGGATTTGAACCATCGGCAATGGATTCATACACAATGCCTAATATGTCTAGTCTGTTTTCACTACCGATAGGCACAGAGTCTAGCAACTCATCTTTCGATGTACTGCCGGTTTCCAGTGAAATGCGCTTTTCCAGATGAAACACGAAATCATCGAGAGGTGTATTCCTGGGTAGAGCTCCCATCATAGCTTTTGCCTGTGAATATTCACCACCCTTAACCATAGCCTGAGCTAACTGTAGTCGAATAGCATTAGTAAATGCCTGGCCGAATCGGTTTTGGTTAAAAATTCTCTGAGCACCTGCAATAGAGTTCTTCTGTATCTCAATGGCTATTTTTAAGCTGTTGACCCATTCCGTTTCCAGAGAGCTTAACGGAGGTGACAGCTGAGTAAGATAGAATCCAGCATCTTCAAACTCATAATTATTTAATGCACTGGCAGAACTCGCAATCCATTGACGGTTAATTTGTCTACGCGACTGCTCTTTAGAGGGGTATTTTGCCAATGTATGACCACTGACAGAGTCGACAACGTGTGCACTCACCAGGGAACCAATGAGATCCTCTGTGGTATCACTTTTAGAATGGACCCAATTAGACAGAAAACTACCTTCATTTTCCCATTGTTGACGAACCATTGCATCTTCAACGGAGATAGTTTCAGCCAATAAAGGCAGGGATACAAACACCTGAAGAATCAGAATCCACACCTTTACTATATCGGAGCGACTTGCATTAGCAGCGCATCGACCAACGAGCAAATTCTGATTTAATTCCACTGTTGAAATTCCAATTCGCCACCATTAATTTCGACGCTTAAAAACAGGGTTCCTGGCCCCTTATTAAAGGTGGTACTGCCTTTGATGTATTGTTTATTCACCAAGCCAACACCAAATAGTTTTGCTTCCAGAGTGTGCTCCCCCGGTGTTACCAAGGTTGCGTACACCTCTTGAACCGCCAGATTCATTAACAGTAAAATTTCATCACCAGTATAATGATGCGTTTCAACTGGTTGACCATCAAGGTGCAATTCCATACGATCCAAATAAATATTAGCGCCATACTTCTGAGAGAAGGTTAAAAATACAAAATCATTTTCCGGGTATAAGATGGATCGTTCAGCATGATAAATATCATAAAGTACTGCCATGGATTCTAGTTGGGCATAGCTTGACTTCCTGCGATCAAACTCCGAAGAAGCAGAATGTGTCGCAGCAAAAAGTAAAAGGAATACTAAAAATCCAATAGAATTAACCATATTTAAATTCACAAACATCCTACAAAGCACTTAAATACCCACACGAATTACGTCAGATAAACATTTTTGCAAACAGGTGCCAAAGTACTGTTTTTGAGTAAATATTCGACCCTATAAAGACAGGTCACAATCAAAATAATCTAAATAAGTCATCGAATATAGATCCAGACTAATTAGCCTCTACTCTTTAAAGTATTTATAGATAGGCTTATAGTTTTGTTTTAATCTAACCATAAGCATGACCTCAAAGATTCAATTGCAGGACCATTCAATGACTCGCACACGAAAAGTTAAAACTAAGTCCGATTCAAATAAATCGACATCCAGCCCTCAATTTACCGAGTCGATCGCCATGATCATGGAGCAGTTTAAAAATCCACCTCATGAATCGAGATTTAAAAAGATACTGTTAGGCCTGATAAAGTATGCCATCGTATTTGGTTTGATGGGGGGGTTAATTTATATCGGCTTCAATACCATTGAAAACATTTCTTTCAACCAGCACAGCAACAGCACTCACATCATCATTACTTACAAGCCCTGAGAATACATATTACCTTTCTTTTTTCTCCAGAGTTCATATGGACTCACTAAAATTGACATAGATCAATTTAAATGAGAACGATTCTCATTGACACGAAGTATATTTAAGATACTATATGAGAATAATTCTCATTTAGATGGAAGCCACCATGAAAAAACTACTGACACTTGCCGTTACCACAACACTCGCAATGGCATCAACGGCTGACCCTTTAGTTATTTACTCAGAACGCAATGAACAACTGATTAAACCGATTTTGGATCGATATTCAGAAGTGTCTGGTGTGCAATACGAACTTTTAATCGATAAGTCTGCTCCGTTAATCGCCAAACTGAAAGCCGAGGGGAAGCGAACACCAGCGGACGTGTTGATTACTGTCGATGCAGGAAACCTTTGGCATGCAGCGAATGAAGGTGTGTTACAAAGTATCAACTCCAAAATACTTGAGGAAAAAGTACCTGCCGAACTACAGGACCCTGAAAACAACTGGTTTGCACTAACGGTACGTGCACGCACTATCGTTTTCCATAAAGACCGGGTAAACGCAGCAGACCTGAGTACATACGAAGCCCTGGCAGATGAACAATGGAAGGGCCGCCTATGTTTAAGGACCTCTAAAAAAGTATATAACCAGTCATTGGTCGGCAGCATGATTAGCCGCCTGGGTGAAAAAAGAACCATGGAAGTCGTCTCCGGCTGGGTCGCGAACCTTGCAACCGAACCGACAAGCAGTGATACCAAGGCTCTGGATGCCTTGCTGGCAGGACAATGTGATGTTGCTTTGGTTAATACTTACTACTTTGGCAGAAAGCTAAAAGCAGATCCGAATCTTCCTCTTGAGATTTTCTGGCCAAACCAGCAAACTTCAGGCGTACATATCAATGTTTCAGGAGCGGGTGTTACCCAACACAGCGATCAACCAGAAGCAGCCATCAAGTTCCTTGAGTGGATGGTTTCGGATGAAGCTCAGGCAATGTATGCCAGCATGGATATGGAGTTCCCGGTTGTCGCAGGCGCTAAGCTTGATCCTATAGTTGAAAGCTGGGGGAGCTTTAAGGCCGATTCAAACCCGATTTATAAAGCCGGTGAATATCAACGTAAGGCTGTCATGCTAATGGATGCAGCCAGGTATAAATGAGTTAATACGTGCAAACTACTGTCCTAAAACGTTTCATACAACTCGGGCTGGCGATTATTATCGCTGGCCCTTTGTTGTTATTACTTAGCTATTGGTGGACTGTCGATGGTGAACTTTGGCAGCACATTCTAAAATATCAATTCCTGCACTTACTGCTCAATAGTTTCGTTTTATTAGTGGGAGTAGGCCTGGGTACCAGCATACTAGGTATAGGTCTTGCCTGGGTAACCTACCGATATCGTTTTACGGGATCCGGATTTCTGACAGGCGCATTTATTTTACCCCTGGCGATACCTGCTTATGTACAGGGGTTTATTTATCTTGGTATCGCCGATGTATCCGGCCCTATACAGACCTGGCTAAGGACTACAGTGCCTGGTATCGGTTTTTTTGACGCACGTAATGTTTTTGGGGTTATCTGGGTGATGTCATGGGTCCTTTACCCCTATGTATATCTGTTGACACGACAGGCATTCGCCAAGCTGGATAAGAGCCAAATTGAAGTTGCTAAATTAGCTGGCTTCAGTAACACCAAAATATTTTTCCGACTGATATTCCCAATGATACGCCCTGGATGGATGGCCGGCCTTACATTAGTCTGGATGGAAGCCCTGGCCGACTTTGGCACAGTGAGTCTATTTGGATTTGATACCTTTACAACAGCTATTTACAAAACCTGGTTTGATTTTTATAGCCTGGCTACAGCCGCACAACTTTCCTCAGTATTGATGCTGATTGCATTCTTATTGCTCTGGTGGGAAAGACGTTCCGAAAATCGCATATTGCATGAATCCAGAATCACCCTATGGGAACCCATTATTCTCAAGGGGAAGGCAGAGAAATTTGTGTCTACTCTTAGTTGGCTGCTTTTTTTGGCTGCCTTGGGAGTTCCTCTGACCCAGTTGATTATTTGGTCCAGTCAGATTCCCGATCAAGCATGGAGTCAACTAGCCGACCCGCTTGCAAATACGTTAATTTTAGCCGGTCTTTCAGCACTAATCATAACCATTCTTGCTTACCTTCAAAGTATTATTAACTATCGTAATCCTGACTCCTTTATGGAAAACATTGTTCCGGTTACCAAACTTGGCTATGCATTGCCTGGTACTGTGGTTGCTGTTGCAACCATGTTATGGTTTAGCCAAATAGAAAATGTACTGGTAGATGGATTGGGCTGGGATATATTGATATCTGGCACATTGGCTGGGCTCATCTGTGCCTATCTGATTCGATTTTTTAGCCTTGCCAGCCAATCGCTGGTTGATAGTTTTGCACGCATGCAGTCCACAGTGAACGATGCGGCAAAATCGCTGGGTGCTTCGCCATGGAGGCGCTTCAGGCAGATCATTTGGCCCCTCACCCGGCCAGGCGCATTAGCGGCTATATTATTAGTCAGCGTAGAGGTGATTAAAGAGTTGCCTGCGACACTGCTTTTAAGGCCATTTGGCTGGGATACCCTGGCTTTGAAAGTCTACCAATGGACCGCAGAAGCCATGTGGATTGAAGCCTCAGCGCCAGCACTTATATTGATATTAACCGGACTTTTACCACTGTGGTTGTTTAGACCAAAAGAGGAATCCAATGCTTGATTTACATGAGATTAATTTTGGTTACCAGAAAGAACCCATACTCAGTCAGGTTTCTTTAAAGATGAAAAGGGGCGTTATTGGCGCCTTAATAGGACCTAGTGGCTGCGGGAAAACCACCCTTCTACGTATTATCGCCGGATTGGAAAAACCTGATGGAGGATCGATTCACATTAAAGGCAATGAAATTGTTGCCCCCGGTGTTTACATTAACCCGGAAAAACGAGCTGTTGGCATGGTCTTTCAAAGTTATGCGTTGTTTCCTCATATGACTGTTCGCAAAAATATTGCATTTCCTATTCAGGATTTACCTCATAGTGAACGAACAGAACGCGTCGAAGAATTACTCGAATTGGTTCAACTCAAAAGCCACGATCAAAAATACCCACACCAGCTATCTGGCGGTCAACAGCAACGCGTTGCTATTGCCAGAGCACTCGCTCAGCGACCCGATATTTTATTAATGGATGAACCCCTGTCTAATCTGGATGCTAAATTAAGAGACAGGCTTGGGCAAGACTTGAAAAAGCTGTTAAAAAAACTGCAGATCACCACGCTGATTGTGACCCATGACCAGCATGAAGCCTGGCAGCTTGCCGACGAAGTTGGCGTCATGTTTGATGGTAGCATTCAACAGTGGGGTACCTTTCAGGAATTGACGCAACACCCGGTATCAGAACAAATCAAGCAGTTTGTCATGGCCAATACAGCCTGTGATATATGTGGCCATAATATTTCAGACACCCATTCTCACAATCAAATGCAGAGGCCACTGTAACCCTGAAAAATAACCCGCAGAAAATGCCGGTTTGGTTAAACCACCTCGATTATAAACCCAGGCCTAATACATCAGTGAAAATAGCTTACGCTGAAACTCTGCAGCTAGGGGATCGTTGCTCCCTAATGATTTAATCATTTCCAGCATTGTTTTTTTAACCTCTCCATCATTAAAGTTCATATCTGATTTGAGAATATCGATTAACAGCTGCAATCCTTCTTGCACCTGATCTGTTTGATTGTACTGTAATGCTAATTCATACTTTAGCTGACGATTTTCAGGATCTTCCTCTAATGATTTAAGTAGTGAGGCTATTTCAGGAGTTTCCGCAGCATTTTTTGCCAGATCAATCTGAGCAAGTAATGACTGATAAGCCTGATCCTGGTCTTTAAATGGTATCCTGGCGATTACTTCTTCTGCATCTGTGACTCTCTTGGAAAGAATTAACACCTGCACATAGAATTTGGTGATTTCCGGTAATTGGTCCGACCAATCAAAAGCCTGTTTAGCAAAAGGCAATGCCTCTATATACTTCTCTTCTGCAACCAGGGCTTCAGCTCTGGCTATTGGCTCTTCCCATACTTTTGGTAAGAATTTTTCCAGGAAAGTTCTGATTTCTGACTCAGGTAGTGCACCCGAAAAGTGGTCAATGGGCCTGCCGTCTTTTATAACAGCCACGGTAGGAATATTACGTATGCCAAACTGGGATGCAATGTCAGGCTGACTTTCGGTATCCAGTTTTGTAAAAATTATTTGATCTGAGAATTCCGCTGCCAATTTCTCAAATACCGGCATCATTGCCTTACATGGAGCGCACCATTCAGCCCAAAAATCAATTAACACGGGTTTTTTAAACGACTCTTCCGCTAGAAGCTGATTAAAATTGTCTTGAGTGAGCTCAGTAATTACAGGTGACATGAGTAGCTCCATTAAACAGGTTTTGTCATTCAATGGGGGCATGATTACTGATTGCAATAGCCAGCCTGCTCACAGAAAGGTAAACTCTTTACCCAGGTATATCAAAATAAACGGAACCCGGTATCTATGTTCAATTCTTTTAAAATTCTTGGATCTATCACTGCTGTTATTATTGCTGCCATTTTTGCACTCAGCTATCAATATTATCGATCAGAAAATGTAATCGACTCAGGTAGCATTCGTATTCCGATTACGGACTCCAGACAATATCAACGCCTTGAATTGGATAATGGCCTATCTGTTTTGTTAGTGTCAGACAGCAAGGCTGAGAAGTCAGCTGCTGCCTTAAGTGTTAATGCCGGCTCCTGGCAGGATCCTGTTGAATTTCCAGGGCTTGCCCATTTCCTTGAACACATGCTGTTTTTAGGGACTGAAAAGTATCCAGACCCGAATGATTACTCAAATTTCATACAGTCTCATGGCGGCCAGCAAAATGCATTTACCACCAATGAACGAACCAGTTACTTTTTCGATGTAGAAAGTGGCTATTTCACTGAAGCACTCGACCGATTTGCACAATTCTTTATTGCACCGCTCTTCGATGAAAGCCTGGTAAATCGAGAGAGAAATGCCGTTGATGCAGAATTTAATATGGGGTTACAGCAGGATCGCCGTAGAATTTATGATGCTTTTCAAACCGCTATCAACCCGGAGCATCCTGATGCTAAATTTTCAGTCGGTAATCTGGATACCTTGCCAGAAGACACTGTGCGCGATGCCCTTATTGAATTCTATGCAAAATATTATAGCTCTGATCAAATGTCATTGGTTATCTATAGCGACCAACCCCTAAACAAGCTTAAGGTATTAGCTGAATCTCTATTCGAGCCCGTCGCTAAAGTATCCAACGCCGTTACCAGCTATCCTGCTCTGTTTCGCGCAGATCAGTTGCCTTCTGTATTACAGATCAAATCCATTAAAGATTTACGCGAGTTAAGCTTTTCTTTTCCGGTTTCCGGACCTAATCATGAACTTGCTAACAAGCCCCACAAGCTGATCTCATGGATACTGAATCAAGAATATAAAGGTAGCCTGGCTAACGTATTAAAGACGGAAGGCCTTGCAGATTCAATGAGTGCAGGTGTCACCGCCAATACCTATTCTGAAACAACCTTTGATATCCGCCTTCAGCTGACCAAAAAAGGTGAAAAGCAACTGGAACAAATCGGCACTCTTATTTTTGATGCCATCCAAACTCTGGAGCAAAATGGTATTTCGGCTTGGCAATTTAATGAAATTCAACGCTTACAAGCTCTGAGGTTTGAATACCAGGAAGCTTATCAGCCTATAAACTATGCCTTAAGGTTATCCAGTCAAATGCAACATTACTCTGAATTTGACACACTTTTTGGTCCCTATAGTTTTCAGGAGTTGAATGCATCCGCAGTTGACCAATATTTATCCTCACTAACACCAGATAATGTGTTGGTGACCTATGTATCACCCAATGCGGAAACCACCGACCGTACAAAGTATTACAATACTGAATTCGATTTAAATCGCCTGTCAAACGATTGGTTAGAGACCTGGAAAGATCAATCAGTCAGTGACATGTTAGCGCCTGCTCAACCAAATGCCTTTGTACCTGACCAGCTAACACTATTCACAAATCTTAAACAGCCTTCTGAACTTTACCCGTATTTACCGGACACCTTAATCGACGAACCAGCATTACGATTATGGCACTTACAAACCACACAATTTAATAGCCCGAAAGTCGATGTGCGTTTATCACTGAGATCAGACTGGTTCCAAAGTAGTATAGAGAGAAAGGTCGCAACACAGCTCTATCTGGAACTGGTAAAGGATGCACTCGATGACATCAGCCGGGATGCTACCCTTGCAGGTCTGGGGTATGGAATATGGTTAGAAAGTCAGGGAGTCGCTGTTAGAGTTTACGGCTACCAGGATAAATTAGGTTTATATACCGATGTTATTGCAAACGAGCTCGTATCTCATGACATCAACCCGGAACGCTTTAAGCTCATTCAAGATCGACTCATTCGTCAGCTAAAAAACCATAATCGAGATCGGCTCACCAGCCAGATGTATCAAAAACTAAATCATTTATTGGTAGATCAACACTCCAATTACTCGCAACTTGCTAGTGCTATGGATCAACTCACTCCAGAAGCAATAATGGAAGTGCAGGCTCAACTAAGTGGACAGGTATCACTTCAAGCCATGACGGTGGGCAACCTGGTTGACATAGACGCTGAAAAACTTGCAAGAAGAATGGCGGCTAATTTCAGTGCAAATGAGACCGCATTACCGGGTACATCAGCTGTGATGTCATTAGATCGACTCACAGCGCATTATCAATTCAAATCGAATCAAACCGACTCTGGAATCCTGGTTTATTATCAGGGTGAATCAGATAGCTTTAGGGAGCAGGCGATATATAGTTTGTTAAACCAATTAATTCAGGCCGAATTTTTCAATCAACTTCGAACTGAAAAACAACTGGGTTATGTTGTCCAGGCCACGGATATTACCTTCCACCAACTTCCCGGCATTGGATTTATTATTCAATCACCAACGGTCGACCCAGGGTTGCTTTTATTACATATCGATAAATTCCTCAAGGAATTTGTACCCTTGTTAACTGCGATGGACGACTCAGGGTTTGAGCAATATAAATCGGGTTTAATAACACAGTTAACCCAGCCGGACAAAAACCTGTTAGAGCTATCAGGACGATACTGGAACAATGTCCGTTATCAGGTGCCACATTTCAATATGCAAAAGCGTATTGCATTAGAGGTAGAGAAGATCAGTTTGACCGGTTTAATAAGGTTTTATCAAAATCAGCTGCTTTCACCTGATGCCAAACGTATTATTATTTATCATGCTGCCAATAAGCATAAAGAATCATTCGATACCAATAAGCGCATTCGTGCCGGAGACCGTGTTTTGGACACAGCAGAACAGTATCAGTCGGCGCGTCCTAAATACGAATTTTGATGAAAACATCCAGGCGCATGCAAACGATGCGCCTGGCCAATTAAATTTTTATGTCTTACCCATGGTTTAGCTCGCAAGACCTGGTGCCTTTAATTACCAACACCGACCATCACGTGATTTGCCCTAAGGTCCAGACTCAGCGAGGCTTTAATTGAAGAATGCTCTTATTAATATCATCCAGCATATATATGCTGCCATCAAATGCCTCAATAATTCCCGCAACGCTCAGTGACTTTTTCACAGTGCGATCACTAATCAGGTATTCAAAATCTGCACCCATATTATTTGGAAAAGAGCGATATTTCTGGTATCCACCAGTCGTGGAATACTGATATTGCTGCTCAGGATTAATGATAGGTAACCCATTTATATCCACCGTCACTGCCAGCACCCTATGCCCTGGCTTTTGATAACTATGAAGAGGGACAATTAGTTTTCCTGATAAAGAGGGCATCAGATCACCTTGATAATAGATCATAGACAGCGGTGCCCCATGGGGAGGTAACAAGGCTAGAGGCGCATCAAACCCCTGACAGGACTGATGTTCTTGCCACAAAATATTGGACTGTAAGTCACTGTGACAATAGGGCCAGCCAAAGTCTTTGTTTATGTCTAGCTTATTAATGGTTTCAAATGGTGAATGTACCCGGTCAAAGTCCATACCATTCTCTGCTTGTAAAATTACGCCAGAGTCATGCACGGCGAGCGCCATTGAATTACGAAGTCCATATCCAAGAACCTGATAGTCTGCAGACCAACGATCCTTGTTTTCAGCATAAAAATAGCGGCGAACCTGAGCAAACTCGTTTCTATCGTTACAGACGCTGTTTTCCAATGCTTCTCTGCACTGATCTGTAGGAGCGCCAATATTCAAGATCAGATTATTATCTGCATCCAACACAAAGGCACTTAGAGGGTGTTTATGTGAGCCAAAGTCATTTCTTGATATTAATACTTGCTGTTCACTGACAGAAAACGAGGCATCTAACCGAATCCGGGTTACCTGATGCCGCTCACCGATAATAAGTTGATCTTTTCCAAACCGAACCAGACCGTGAGGGAGACTCAAGCCGCTGATAAGCGACCTAAACTGGGAGTTGTTCCTATCAAACAACCAAATCACGCCTTTACCACTGACCCAGCCTCCCATATCAGAAATCAAAAAGTATCGATCAGTCCACTGAATCATCTGGCGTGGCTTTACCAAAGGGGCACCTTGATACACTAGACTAAGACAAAGTTCAGAAGCCACGATGACCTCATCTGATAATTGAGTGCCACATTGAGGGCTATCCAGATCACCAGGAGAATTTGAGATTTGAGATTCTGCTAATGCAAAAGACAAAGACGAGACATAAAAAAAAAGTAATAACAAAATGTGACGGCTATAAAGCCGCAATTTCGCTATTACTTTTAAATTCCTTTGAGGCACAGATTAATCCTTAACTGAGCTAAAAAACTGTATATCTAATTTACTCTTCGGATTCAGGTACTGCCTCAAGCAGTGTTTTTAGCTCACCGGATTCAGCAAGCTCAGTGATAATGTCACAACCACCCACTAACTCACCCTGAACCCATAATTGTGGAAAGGTTGGCCAATTGGCATATTTAGGCAACTCTGCGCGGATATCCGGATTCTGTAGAATATCAACATAGGCGAATTTTCGGCCACAAGACATGACATGTTGCACTGTTTGAGCTGAAAAACCGCACATAGGCTGATTTGGCGACCCTTTCATGTATAGCAAAATATCATTCTCTTCAACTTGCTTTTTAATAATCTCTATAGTTTCTGACATTTTATATCCTACAATTTTACTTGGTCTTAATGAGTTATTTTAAATGTTTCAAAGGATCATTGCATTAGAAACATGTAAATTTTTTTATCAGTATTTGGTATCCTGATAGAACGCACATTATCGCTAACATGGGATTTTGGTAACAATTTAAAAAAAGCGCTAACTGGTACTTTGGGATTAATTGGAAATTTTCAACTTGCAAAATCCTTGATTGATGGGTATATCTTTTTTTTAATTCCTTTATTCATATATAGTTCATCTCACGCAAACTTGCGCTTGGGATTGATTTTTAATTTTTGGAGTAACACATGGCGGTTAGACATTTTCTCAATCTTAAGGACATTTCAGCTAACGAGTTGGATACTCTTCTTGACCGGGCAATTGAATTAAAGGGAATCCAGGCTCGCCGAGAAATCTATGAACCCTTCAAAAATTACGTTTTAGCGATGGTCTTCGAAAAATCATCGACCCGAACACGACTATCATTTGAATCGGGTATCATTCAACTGGGCGGCCAAGCCATATTTATGTCTCCCAGGGATACGCAGTTTGGCCGTGGAGAACCTCTGGAGGATAGCGCCCGTGTCATGTCTCAAATTGTTGATATCGTGATGATTAGAACCTTTGACCAACAAGCGATTGAATTATTCGCCAAGTACTCTGATATCCCTGTCATCAATGCACTTACTGATCAATATCATCCTTGTCAACTACTTGCTGATCTTCAGACCTATAGAGAAGTAAGAGGCAGTATTAAGGGAAAAACAGTTACATGGGTGGGTGATGGTAATAACATGTGCCACTCATATATAAATGCAGCGATTCAAGCTGACTTCAAATTAAATATTGCCTGCCCTGAAGGTTATGATCCTGATCCAGAAATCGTAGAACAGGCAAAAGGTCGGGTAAAAATTTTCCGTGACCACAAAGAAGCAATGATCGGGTCATCACTGGTTAGCACTGATGTATGGGCTTCAATGGGACAAGAAGAAGAACAACAAAAACGAATACAGGCTTTCAAGTCATTCCAGGTTAGCCCTGCAGTAATGGATCTTGCGGAACCAGACGCTTTATTTATGCACTGCTTACCAGCACATAGAGGAGAGGAAATTAGCCATGACATGTTAGATGATCCACGATCAGTGGTATTCCAACAAGCGGGCAATAGACTTCATGCCCAGAAAGCCTTAATGGAATTCTTATTAAACGAATCCAGACAATAAAAAGGCATAAAAAAAAGAGGGCTAAGCCCTCTTTTTTTTATTGAGCCTGTCCGTCAGCCCTTATCTGCAAGCTCAATTGTAAATCTGTATCCAGTGACAAAATAAATTGGGAACCTGCCAACAATTTAACCTGAGAACACCCCTCACAAGTCTCTACACCTTCAAAACTACCCTGAACAATGCCTTCCAAAATTCTTTTGTCATCTGACACACAAACCAGAGTACCGGGTTCCAAATAAAATTGACCAGAATCAAAAATAGCAGATGCATTTAATAAACAGTACTCTGGCAACATATCACTCTGATCAGCAAGGTTAGATACACCTGGATTTAAAACCACTTGCGAAGTTTCTGCTGACAACAGAGTATCAACAATAACCGTAGCCTGAATAACAGTATTCTGGCCAATTAACATGGGTTTCTTTTCAGCAAAGGCTTGAAAGGTTGTGAATAAAAGTGCGCAAAAATATACAAAGACTGTATTTAGTCTCATTTGTTTCCCCAAAAACTGTGTTAAATTAGATTCAGATCAAATAATATCAGAGAACCACAAACCAATTCGAAAAAACTCACTACTTTAATATATTTCTACATTATTATTCTCTTTGTTTATCTAAAGAGATGTTTAAAACAGCAAATTATGTAATGTGAAATGTGAATATCAATTATAAAACCCAAGGATTAGCGAAATAGTAATGAAACAGTTTAAAAAGTTAGTACTCTTTATCATCGCAATAAGCGTCTTCATTCTTTTTTTATTCATTATTGAGAATAATAAAGAAGATACCGAGTATTCCGATGTTTTTTTTAGTAAATCAGAGTTAGCCGAAGGCCGGTCGCCTACGACCAGTTAAGCGCGAGGCTATTATTAAAGGAACTGGAGGAGAATATGTCAGGTATTTTAACCATGATTCTAGCAGGGGGAGAAGGAACCCGACTAACCCCTCTAACATCTCAGCGTGCAAAACCTGCCGTACCATTTGGCGGAAACTATCGAATTATTGATTTTGTACTTAATAATTTTGTTAACTCAGATCTGCTGCAAATTTTTGTCCTCACTCAGTTTAAATCACACTCACTCATGAAACATCTAAGTCGCTCCTGGCAGGTTACTGGATTAACCAACAGGTTCATTGATCCTATTCCTGCGCAAATGCAAACTGGCAAACACTGGTATCAAGGCACCGCCGACGCGATATATCAAAATGTAAATCTTATTAAAGGCCTGGATCCGGAGATTGTCTGTGTATTTGGAGGGGATCATATCTATAAGATGGATGTGAGACAGATGGTTAATTTTCATAAAGATAGTAAAGGTCTATTAACCATTGCTGCCATACCGGTTCCCGTTTCTCAAGCCGATCAATTTGGCATCATTGAAGTTGACAAAAATGGCAAAATGATAGGTTTTGAAGAAAAGCCACAGGGTACTCCGAAAACAATCCCTGGACGACCCGATTATGTTTTAGCATCAATGGGTAACTATGTATTTAATGCTGAGCCTCTGGTTGAATGCCTAAAGATCGATGCTGAGGTATTGGATTCCAAACATGATTTCGGACATAACATCATCCCAATGTTATTTGATCAGGGCGAAGTCTATGTCTATGATTTCTCAACCAACGTCATTCGGGGAGAGCCTGAAGCCAGTGTAGGTTACTGGAGAGATGTAGGGACACTGGATAGCTTTTATGAAGCTAATATGGACCTGATATCAGTAACCCCCCCCTTTGATCTTTACAATAAATACTGGCCCCTGCGTAGTTACCATCCACCTGTACCTCCTGCTAAGTTCGTACACGACGAAATGAATCGTACCGGCCAGGCGATTCGCTCTATGGTGGGCTCAGGCTGTATCGTCAGTGGCTCAATCGTTTACAACTCTGTATTAGGTTACAACAATCATATTCATAGTCATTCCTATGTTGATGGTGCTGTCATTATGGGCAATTGTGATATTGGACGTGGCTGCCGAATTCGCAGGGCAATCATCGACAAAGGCGCAATGATCGCTCCGGACACTATTATTGGTGAAGATCCAGCCGCTGATGAGAAACGGTTCGATATGTCTGATAGTGGTATTGTTGTCATCCCTAAAAATGCCAGGATCGGGTTTTAATCTATGAAAGTTCTTTTCCTTGCATCTGAAATTGAAGGCCTGGTTAAAACCGGTGGTCTGGCTGATGTTGCTCGCGCCCTGCCGTTAGAGTTACGTCAGCAGGGAATAGAAGTGAAGATTGTCATTCCCTACTACAAGCGTCACATCGATGCCGGCCTTGATATCGCTATACCCGCTTTGGACGTCAGCCTGAGTAAAGGTTCCAGCTATGGCGTGGCAATCAGGCACACAAAAATTAAGGAAGTCTCTGTTTATCTTATCGAGCACAATAGATTATTTGACCGCGGTGGTATATATGATGATGGCTACCATGCCTACGAAGATAACGCAGTAAGGTATGGTGTGTTAAGTAAAGCCGCACTGAATCTTTGTGAAGCATTAGACTGGTACCCGGATATTTTACATTGCAATGACTGGCAGACAGCGATTGCTCCCTACTATTTAAAACACCACATGGTTGGCCATCGAGGGTTTTTAAACACAAAATCTCTGTTAACTATTCACAATGGATTCTTTCAGGGTCGAATACCCAACCCTCAACGAAAAACTCTGGGTATAGACGAGATCTTTTACCAGTCGATGTATTTTGAAGACCACCAAATGGTGAATCTGTTAAAGGCAGGCATTATGTTTGCGGACGGTGTATCCACAGTAAGTCCAGGATACAGAGATGAATTACTTGAAGAAAAAACCAGTCATGGTCTATGGCAAACCTTTAATCTTCGTAAGGAACATTTCACCGGTATATTAAATGGTTGCGATTATAGTCAGTGGAACCCGGAAACTGATCCATTAATTAACAAAAACTATAGCCTCAATGATATGAGCGGCAAAGCAGTCTGTAAAGCAGAACTGCAACGAACGTTTGGCTTACAGATCGATCCGGACCGCCCGGTTTTTGGGCTAGTCAGCAGACTCACAGATCAAAAGGGTTTTGATTTTCTAATCCCCGCACTTAAAAAAATTCTTGATGGTAAAAATAAAAATGCTCAATTCATCTTTTTAGGCTCTGGTGACCCGGTATTTGTAGGCAAATTAAACCAATTGGAAACGACTCATCCTGATAATTTCTGCTTCTATGAAGGATATAATAATTCTTTGGCGCACCAGATAGAATCCGGCAGCGACTTTTTTCTAATGCCGTCTCTTTTTGAGCCCTGTGGCCTCAATCAAATATACAGTCTGAAATATGGAACCCTGCCAATCGTTCGTGAAACCGGAGGACTAAAGAATACTGTAATCGGCCTCAATAAAAATCGATCAAATATTAAAAAAGCCACAGGCTTAAGCTTTAAAGAACCTAATATTGAGGCTTGTAAAAAGACCATTTTAAGCGCTATTGAACTCTGGGATAAATATCCGGAAAAATATCTTCAAATGCAAAAAAATGCCATGTACAAGGATTTTTCATGGCGACAATCTGCTATTGAGT
>Ga0224506_10000864_pt1 | contig 23231 bp, 21 predicted proteins | sample SF_Jan12_sed_USG_2_FD_169108 | JGI IMG/M metagenome (GOLD analysis project Ga0224506, IMG submission 169108) | Sediment microbial communities from San Francisco Bay, California, United States - SF_Jan12_sed_USGS_8_1 | ecosystem: Environmental > Aquatic > Marine > Sediment | place: USA... | reverse complement strand
TGGTCGGGTATATAGGATTTGAACCTATGACCCTCGCCACCCCATGACGATGCGCTACCAGACTGCGCTAATACCCGAAGAGGCGGTATAATACGATAACCGATTGAAAATACAAGCTTTTTTAAAGGGTTATGTAGATTTTAACTGCCAACTTTCAGAATTGTAAGAATATCTTCCAATTCATCGATCATATCTTTTATTTCAGTTTTCTTGGCGTCGGAATTAGCAGCAGCAATGACTCCTGAACTCTTATCAGTTGTCAGTTTTTGCCTTGCGCCACCAATGGTATAGCCGTCTTCATACAGTAACGAACGTATTTGGCGAACAAGAATGACATCGTCACGCTGGTAATAACGACGATTTCCTCGACGTTTTACAGGCTTTAAGGACGGAAATTCCTGTTCCCAGTATCTCAAAACATGCGGTTTAACTGCGCAAAGTTCACTAACTTCACCAATTGTAAAATACCGCTTGCCGGGAATTACAGGTAATTCGTCATTCAGCGTCGGTTCCAGCATAGGCTTCCACTTTCACTTTAAGTTTTTGTCCAGGACGAAATGTTACCACTCTTCTAGCAGAAATGGGTATCTCTTCGCCTGTTTTTGGATTCCGACCAGGTCGCTGACGTTTATCGCGTAGGTCGAAGTTTCCAAAACCGGACAACTTCACTTGTTCATTATGTATTAGAGAGTCCCGAATTTCTTCAAAGAACATCTCCACCATTTCCTTGGCTTCTCGCTTATTTAAACCAAGTTCTTCATATAGACGTTCAGCCATTTCAGCCTTAGTCAGAGCCATAGTTAGCCCCTCAGAATTGCCTTGTATTTAGATACCAGTGCCTGAATCGAGTCTTCCATCCACTGATTGATCTCTTCTTCATTTAGAGTGCGCGAAGGATGCTGCCAGGTCAAGCCCATAGCTATACTTTTCTTCCCTTCTTCAATCCCTTTACCCTGATAGACGTCAAAAATGACCTTTTCAATCAGATACTCGCCTGCCACTCCAGAAATTGTTTCTAGCATATCACTAACTGGTAAATTTTCATCTACCAACATGGCAATATCGCGACTTGTCGCTGGAAACTTAGATAATTCTTTAAATTTTGGTAGTTTACGTTCAGAAATTGCCGCTACATTAAGCTCAAAAACAAATGCTGATTTTTTCAAATCCAATGTCTTCTGCAAGCTTGGATGTAACATTCCCACGAATCCAACGACCTTACCCTCTAAAAGAATAGAAGCACTTTGTCCTGGATGCAATGCTGAATGATCTGTAGGCTCAAATGCAAAGGCATTACCCAGACTTAAACCCAGCAAACGTTCTACATCACCTTTAATGTCATAGAAGTCTACATCGGCATCATTTATCCAACCTTTAGGCTGTCTGGTCCCGTATAGAACACCTGCAATCATTTGGTCCTGAACCAATGCCCCTGAGTCGTCCTGTACAAAGGTTAAACCAACTTCAAAGAACCTAACCCGGTCAACCTGTCTATTTAAATTATACTGAAGCGCTGAGATCAAACCCGGAAGCATGCTGGTGCGCATAACGGCCATATCAGACGAAATCGGATTAGCCAAGGCTACAGGTGTCAACTTAGGATCAAACAGGTTTTGTAATCCTGGCTCAATGAAGCTATAGGTCACAGCTTCCTGATAGCCCAGATCAACCATCGCCTGCTTTAATGTTCGTATGCTTAGATTAGCTTCTGGCTTAGCGGGTAACGGCAATGCGGCTGTAGGAGTTGATACCGGAATATTGTTATATCCATACACTCTCGCCAGCTCTTCCATAAGATCCGCTTCAATACTGATATCGAATCGAAAACTCGGGATAGCAAATACCCAAACATTATCATCAGAAGATAAAATGCTTAACCCTAGACCCGTTAAGATCTGCTCAATCTGAGCTTCAGGTATTGCAACGCCAAGCTTTTGTGCAACATTTGCCAGGGTTAATGAGACTTCACGAAGCTTGGGTAAATGTTCTTCATTTTTAACATCGACAACGGGTCCAGGCTCTCCGCCCGCAATCTCTATAAGTAGTGCTGTTGCACGCTCAATCGCCAAGACCGACAACTGAGGATCAACTCCTCTTTCAAATCGGTGAGAGGCATCGGTATGCAAGCCGTAGGATCGCGCTTTACCTGCAATTACGATTGGATCAAAATAGGCTGACTCAAAAAAGATATCTTTGGTGTCATCACTGATTCCAGAGTGGTCGCCACCCATTACACCTGCAATGGCTAGAGGCCCATTACTGTCAGTGATTAAAAGGGTATTTTCTGTTAAATCAACATCTGAGCCGTCAAGAAGCTTCAATACCTCACCCGGCCTGGCCATACGAACATCGATACCACCATTCAACTCGGCAAGGTCAAAACCATGCATTGGCTGACCCAATTCCAACATGACATAGTTGGTAACATCTACTACCGGGTCAATACTTCGCACATCAGATCGACGTAACCTTTCGACCATCCAGACAGGTGTTTTAGCCTTAACATCTACATTTTTGATCACGCGACCAACATATCTGGAACAAGCTTCCGGTGCTGATAATGTCACTGGGAACTGATCATCAACGGTTGCAACAACGGGCTGAATATCTGGCTCAGTGACCGCTAATTTATTTAATGTTGCCACTTCTCGAGCTAAACCTCGAATACTCAGGCAATCCGCCCGATTCGGAGTCAAATCTACTTCTATAGACAGGTCATCCAGAAGCAAAGCCGTTCGAATATCATCGCCCAGAGTTAATGAATCGGGCAGTTCAACAATACCATCGTGATCATCGGACAGGCCTAGCTCACTTTCAGAGCACAACATCCCAAACGATTCAACCTGACGTAGCTTAGCTTTTTTAATTTTGAAGTTGCCCGGCAATACTGATCCGACTCGGGCAAAGGCAACCTTGATGCCCGCTCGTGCATTAGGGGCACCACAAACGACCTGATATTCCTCTGAACCGTCTGACACGATACAAACACGTAACTTATCGGCATTTGGATGCTGCTCTGCTGATAGGACTTCTGCAACGACAACACCAGAGAATTCGCCAGCAACAGCTTCACTCCCATCAACTTCCAGGCCCGCCATCGTAACTTGATCCATTAAATCTTGTGAGCTTAGCGCAGGATTTACCCACTCACGAAGCCAACTTTCACTATATTTCATTCTACAATCCTCAGCTTCGTGTTCAGTTAAATTGCTTCAAAAAACGCATATCGTTTTCGAAGAACAGGCGTAAATCGTTAACGCCGTGACGAAGCATTGCTAATCGTTCAACACCCATACCAAACGCGAATCCCTGATACTTGTCCGAATCAACATTGGATGCTTTCAGCACATCAGGATGAACCATGCCACAGCCCATAATTTCTAACCAGCCAGTGTGACTACATACGCGACACCCTTTACCGTCACACATCACACATTCAATATCGACTTCTGCTGAGGGCTCTGTAAAGGGGAAAAAGGAAGGCCGGAATCTAACACCCAGATCTTTCTCAAAAAACACTTGCAGGAACTGCTCCACAGTTCCTTTTAAATCAGAAAAAGACACCTTTTCATCGATGAGTAAACCTTCCATCTGATGGAACATCGGCGTGTGAGTAATATCAGAATCACAACGGTATACCCGGCCAGGACAAATAATTCGAATAGGTAGATTCCCCTGCTCCATGACGCGAACCTGAACAGGTGAAGTGTGTGTTCTTAGTAGCGTATGAGCATCAAAATAAAATGTATCATGCATTGCACGCGCTGGATGATGGGAGGGAATATTCAGAGCTTCGAAGTTGTGGTAATCATCTTCAATTTCAGGACCTTCGGCTACGTCATAGCCAATGGACGTGAAAAAATCTTCCATTCTCTGCAATGTTTTTGTAACAGGGTGCAAACCACCTGTTTGCTGCCCGCGACCCGGCAAGCTTACATCAATAGTCTCTTCAGCTAATCGCGCATTTAAGACCTCTGCATCCATCACACCCTTTCGGGCATCAATAAACTGCTGGACTTCTTCTTTGGCTTCATTGATTTTTGCGCCCGCTGCTGGACGGTCTGCAGGATCAACTTGTCCTAAACCTTTCAGCAACTGTGTTAATGCGCCTTTTTTTCCCAGGTACTGTACCCGAACCTGATCAAGAGCAGATTGCTCCTGTGCAGCCGATACAGCGGCCTTGGCCTCAGCAACCAACTGTGGCAAATTTTCCATGAATATGGCTCCAGCCTTTTTAGCAATGTATACGATGAATAAAATGATTTAATCGGAAATCGTGCATAACAGAAGAAGGTTATGAGATGACCTGAGTTCACATGAACAAAATGTAAACATTTAACGGGCTACTACTATATGGAAAACGGATAAATTCGCAAGAAAAAACCCCAGTATTCAAGCATTTAGTACAATATTTTTGCTTAGAAATTGCTCATTCTGAGCTCAGGGGTTATTTCATGTGAAAATCAAACACATAACATAAGCCACTAACGTATCATTTACACTGACCTTTTTTACAATGACCTGGTGACCCCGGCCTCCAGACAGGCAATTTCTTTATATCTGACTACCAATTATTGTCAGAGAACAATAATGTTTGATAAAAGCTAAAAATAGTTTGATGATTTTTGTTGGAAATCTGCATGGACAGGAGACCGGGTATCATGCAAAGGAGCCGGTTGTGTCATTTATTTGATCAAGTAAGCTTCAGGTGTTGTGATCCTGATATTTTAGTTAACAATTGCAATAGCCCAATGATCGCCCGATATCGCAGGCTAAAGCCTACTCTTAGTCATAAGGAAAATCCTGATCAACTTTTGCCAGGATTGTCCTTTCAGACACCTAGCCAATAGAATGGCACTTCAGAAGTATTGGCACAATCTACCAAAAAAACCAGGGAGCTAGCCTACAAAATAATCGTTGTTCAGAAGCCAAGTGTAATGAAACAGAATGGTGAACTTTATGTTGATTAAAGTTAAGTGACAGACACAAAAAAAGCAGCCTAAGCTGCTTTTTTGGAGGAAGCGGAAATTAAGCCGCTAATGCTTTCTTGGCACGTTCTGCTAAAGCTGCAAATGCTGCTTTTTCAAAAACTGCCAGGTCAGCCATAACCTTTCGGTCGATTTCGACATTAGCTTTCTTAAGACCGTTAATAAAACGGCTATATGACAAACCATTTATGCGAGCTGCAGCGTTAATACGAGCAATCCATAATGCACGGAACTGACGCTTTCTCTGGCGACGGTCACGATATGCATACTGGCCTGCTTTAATAACCGCTTGCTTAGCTACACGGAATATACGACTACGGGCACCATAGTAACCTTTAGCCTGCTTAAGAATCTTTTTATGTCTACGGCGTGCTACCACGCCACGTTTTACACGTGCCATCTCTTATCTCTCCTAAACCTTACAAATACGGTAACATACGTTCGACCAATGCCTGGTCAGATTTATGAACCTGGCTAACTCCACGTAGCTGACGCTTACGCTTGGTAGTCATTTTTGTCAGGATGTGGCTTTTAAAAGCTGACTTGCGCTTAATTCCGTTTGCAGTACGCTTAAAACGTTTAGCTGCACCAGAATTGGATTTCATTTTCGGCATGAAAATCTCCTAAATTACCGGTTTTTGGCTATAAGCCATTTATGACCCATCCGGCATGAAATCCTTAGCCGGAGAGGGTTCCTAGAGGTTTCCCTCTGACCCAATGCCTGTAACACAGACAGTGGAGCGCGGGAGTTTACTGATTTCTAAATAAATTACCAGTAAAAATGTAAAAAACCCCGCCATAGCGAGGTTTTTTAGATCAGAAGCATATTTTACTTCTTCTTGGTAGGTCCGATAATCATGGTCATCTGGCGACCTTCCATTTTTGCGCGTTGTTCTACAGAACCTAACTCTTTCAAATCCTCTTCGATTCGATTCATTAGCTCCATACCCAAGCGCTGGTGTGCCATTTCACGACCACGGAACCTCAGGGTTACCTTTGCCTTATCACCACCTTCGAGAAAACGTGTTAATGCTTTCAGTTTGATCTGATAATCACCTATGTCAGTGTTCGGACGGAATTTCATTTCCTTAACCTGAACAATAGTCTGCTTTTTCTTTGCCGCAGCTTTGGCTTTCTTCTCTTCGTAGAGTTTCTTACCAAAGTCCATGATCTTACAAACAACAGGATCTGCATTTGAGATCTGTACAAGGTCAAGACCAACCGCTTGCGCCTTAGTAATAGCATCACTCAGGGTTACAACACCCAACTGCTCGCCGTTTTCATCGATTAGCCGGACTTCACTTGCTTCGATATTTTCGTTTATCTTAGCTCGGTTATCTGACTTTTTAACATTTCCACGTGGTTTCAGGGTTTAGCTCTCCTTACCAGTTATTGTTTCTAATCGACCTTTATTTGCCATATCAGCTTGTAAAATCTCTACAAACTGATCAAAACTTAATGTTCCCAAGTTTTCACCACTACGGGTTCTGACAGCAACAGTTCGATTTTCGACCTCCTTATCGCCGCAAACCAGCAAATAAGGATTTTTTTGAATCGTATGCTCACGGATTTTAAAGCCGATCTTCTCGTTTCTCAAGTCAACTTCGGCTCTGAAACCACTATTTTGCAATTTTTCTTTGATTTCCAGGCAATAATCCGCCTGTGAGTCGGTAATATTGAGAACAGACACTTGATTGGGTGCTAACCAAACTGGCATTGCCCCCGCATATTGTTCAATTAAGATGCCAATAAACCGTTCAAATGATCCCAAAATTGCTCTATGTAGCATAACAGGAACTTTTCGCTCGCCTTGCTCATCAACATATTGAGCACCCAGGCGACCCGGCATTGAGAAATCTACCTGAATCGTACCGCACTGCCAATGACGACCCAGACTATCTTTAAGCGTAAATTCAATTTTTGGTCCATAGAACGCACCCTCACCCGGTAAAATATCCCAGGGACGACCCGTGGCTTCCAATGCTGCACCTAATGCTTCTTCCGCTTTGTCCCAGACATCATCGTCACCAACACGCTCTTCTGGTCGTGTCGATAATTTAAGAATAATGTCATTATAGCCAAAGTCAGCATAGACTTCATCGAGCATATCAATAAAGGCAGCAACTTCTGACTGAATTTGATCATCGGTGCAAAAAATATGAGCATCGTCCTGAGTAAATCCTCGAACACGCATAATCCCGTGCAAGGCACCAGACGCTTCATTACGATGACAAGAACCAAACTCGGCCAATCTTAATGGCAGATCACGATAACTTTTCAAACCCTGATTAAACACCTGTACGTGACAGGGACAGTTCATCGGCTTAATGGCATTATCACGCGACTCAGAACTCGTGGTAAACATATCATCCTGAAATTTATCCCAGTGTCCTGATTTTTCCCAAAGGGAACGATCGACAACCATCGGAGTTTTAATTTCCTGATAACCATGCTTATGCTGAATCTTACGCATATATTGCTCAAGTACCTGATAAATCGACCATCCTTTTGGATGCCAAAATACCATACCAGGCGCTTCTTCTTGCAAGTGGAATAAATCAAGCTGTTTGCCAATTCGGCGGTGATCACGCTTAGCGGCTTCTTCCAAAAACAATAGATGCCCTTTTAGCTGTTTACGGTCAGGCCAGGCAGTACCGTAAATGCGTTGCAACATTTTGTTCTCAGACTTGCCTCTCCAGTAGGCACCGGAAATTCTCATCAGTTTGAAATGATGGCAAAACTTCATGTTAGGAACATGAGGCCCCCGACACATGTCGATGTATTCTTCGTGGTGATAAAGTCCTGGAAGGTCACTTTTAGCAATGTCTTCTTCCAGAATAGTGATCTTATAACTTTCACCTCGAGCTGCAAAGGTATCATACGCCTCATCCCAGGAGACTTTATTCTTAACAACGTCGTAGTTAGTTTTGGCTAACTCCAGCATTCTTTTTTCCAGCTTCTGGACATCTTCTTCAGTAATGGTGTGATCAAGATCGACGTCATAGTAGAAGCCATTTTCAATAACAGGACCAATAGCCATCTTTGTATCAGGCCACAGCTGTTTAATGGCATGACCCAGCAAGTGCGCACAAGAGTGACGAATAATTTCAACACCCAAGTCATCTCGACTGGTTATAATTTGAAGATCTGAATCGTCATGGATCATGTCACAGGCATCATGTGCGATACCATTTATTAGACCGGCTATGGTTGACTTGGCTAATCCAGGACCTATGTCTTCAGCAACCTGCATAATGCTTACTGAATGATCAAAATCACGTTTGCTTCCATCTGGGAGTGTAATAATTGGCATTTTTCTTTCCTTTACAGTGGTGACCCACACCAAGGGCCACATGAAATAATGTAATTCTGTTTGCTTGAATTGCGAACTAGAAAGGTTCTAACATTAAACCTGGCACCCAAACCAAGGGCTGGCTGGTTCAATGAAAGGCCGAATTCTGACGCATGCACTGGGTTAATGCAATATGCTTGCCTGAAAAGGTGTCTAATTTTTGACAATTTTATTTAGAGCAATGACAAAATTTGTAAAACTTGTATAGGTACCCGGCATCAGACAAAATTAACAAAGCCATTACATTCTAATTAACGGACAGTTATTTTTATGGATTCAAACCTGACAATCAGACCGGTAACTCCCAATGATACGGCCGGAATACTTGCGATCTACACCCCAGAAGTAAAAACGGGCACGGCATCCTGGGAATATGAGGTACCTTCTCTCGAAGAAATGGCTCAGAGAATTGAGAAAAATCTGATGGATGGCTATCCCTGGATCGTTGCCGAACAAAACGATCTGTTAATTGGATATGCCTATGCCAGTAGTTTTAGACCAAGAATTGGATATCGCTTCTGTGTTGAAAATTCCATTTACCTGGCTCCCGAAGCAAGAAGAACAGGGGTTGGAAAATCCCTGATGGAATCACTAATTCAGCAATGTACTGACCTGGGCTTTCGTCAAATGATTGCTGTAATCGGAGATTCAGATAACACGCCATCCATCAGGTTTCATCAAAACCTCGGATTTAAGGATGCAGGCACCTTGAAAAGCGCTGGCTTTAAAAATGGTCGATGGTTAGATTCGGTTAACATGCAGCTTGAGCTCGGTGACGGCGACCGCACTATTCCAGACCACTGAATGCCATAAAAACATGGATCACAAATCCAACTTAAATGGTGGGAGTGAGTTAATCAGTTGCTGACCATAGCGTTTTGTATTCACGCGATTATCTAATAAGAAGATGTCACCTGAGTCTGATTCTTTTCGGATCAGTCGACCACAACTCTGTACAAGCTTGATACAGGCATCAGGAAGCGTGATTTGCATAAATGGGTTACCTCCCTGTTTTTCAATCCACTCTGCGAGCGCTGAATCAATTGGGTTATCTGGTGTTGCAAAGGGAAGCTTGGCAATAATAACGGTTTTTAAGTAATCTCCAGGCAAATCTACACCTTCGGCAAAACTGGCCAGTCCCACCAGACAACTCTTTTCACCATTATCAATACGTTCACGGTGTTTCATAATAAGTCTATGCCTTGACGCTTGTCCTTGAACCAGACAGATATCTTTAATTTTCGCATCCAGTCCTTCTATAACTTCATTCATCTGTTTTCGAGAGGAAAACAAAACCAAGGTACCAAAATGCTCATTAATGAGTTCCGGCAATTGCTCAATCATCCGGCTAGTATGCAAGGTGGGCTGGCTGGCATCGACCGTGCCTTCGGGTACAGAAAATCGCGCACACTCTGAAAAATGAAATGGGCTGGGTACCTGCTGGAAGTTCGACCACGCCGGCACTCCAGACTGCATTTTAAGCCGTTCGAACTTATTTGACGCAGTCAGGGTGGCTGACGTTAATACTGCACCATAGGCTTCCTGCCATAACACTGAATTTAGGGTTGCAGAAGCCAATATAGGCGATGCTTGCAGACGTAAATCTTCGTCGCCATTACTCATTCTTTGTTCTATCCAACGAGCATGCGGAATGGACCGCCCCTCGTCCGACATTGAATAACTTTTGAATAATGACAGCAGACCTTCACACCTTAGGTGGTAAGTACCTACTACTGAAAACCATCGCTCACCTTCTGCTTTGGATATTTCATCATTATCCTCAGCTAAAGCACTCTTCATTGCTTGCTCTAACCGACTAAATCCGGCAAGCAGGGTCGAAAAATTAATTTTAAGTACTGCTGATAACTCCTGAATCGCCTGTGGCAATACGCCATCAATGAATCGAAATACAGGAGCATCATATTGTGAGCCACTGTGGACGGGAAAGTTGGCAACTTGTTGGCAAAGCACCCATAGATCTCTAATTCTCGCTTCTGCTTCAATCATAATCTGCTCATTTTTCAAATAAACAGGCTTTAGTGATGACGCATGCATCAACTCTTTTTCCAATTTTTTCTGGGTTTTTCGCCATTGATCAATAAAATGCAAACTACCTTTTAAATCTGCGGATGCAGAAAAATGCGATAGCGCCTTATCGGCCAAATGATGAGCTTCATCAAATATATAGATTGCGTCATTAGGTCCGGGTAATACCGCACCACCACCCAGGGATAAATCAGCAAGAACCAGGTCATGGTTCGCAATAATGATATCTACTTCATCTAATTCTCGTCGGGCCTTAAAGTAGGCACATTCCTTAAAATTCTGACACCTGCGATTACTGCATTCGCGATGAGTGGCTGTCACATACGACCACAACCGATCTTCTACTTCATCGACCAACTGATCTTTGTCGCCATCCCAGTCTCCGGATTGATAGGATTCAGCCAAACCATCAAAAAATTTCTGGGCTTTCTGATCGTCTGTAAGGCTGTCTTCAAACAGGGGCATAGATGCCAATACTCCTGATTGCATTTCACGAACATTGGTCAATTTACTCAAACAAAGATAACGCCCTCGCCCTTTAGCAAGGGCGTATTTAAAATCAAAACTGGCATTTTCATAAATATCAGGAAGATCTTTTTCAACAATCTGGCCCTGTAGTGTAATAGTAGCCGTTGACACAATGAGTGTTTTGTTATGTTTCTTTGCAAACGGCAATGCTGACAATATATAGGCAACCGTCTTACCTGTTCCGGTTCCTGCTTCTACAACTGCTATACCGGCATCGTTTGCACGGTTTCCGCTATCATCTTCTTCAATTGCAGATAACGCGCGCGCAATTTCAGCGATCATAAGCTTTTGACCATAACGCGGTTTTAGTGATTTGCTTTGTAAAAACTCGCTATAAGCACTCTGTATTTCAGAGCGTAAGGATTCATCTACCATTTTTTAGTTCTCTGTGCGCCACGCCGTATTTTAGAAGCGGACACAATATGCCATACTTCGCGTACTTGTTAATTACATTTGGTTCCTGAATATGTTGCAGAAAAACATTCCCGTAAATGGTATCCCAGTCAGTAATGACAGCCCGATGGTATTATTCGGGGGTATGAATGTACTCGAATCTCGCGATTTGGCTATGAAAATAGCTGAAACCTATGTTGAAATTACTAATGAGCTTAACATTCCTTATGTATTTAAAGCTTCTTTTGACAAAGCAAATCGATCATCTATTAATTCTTTTCGCGGTCCCGGACTGGATGAAGGATTGAAAATCTTACAGGAAATTAAAGAAACCTTTAATGTTCCTATCATTTCTGATGTCCACGAACCTTACCAGGCTGCTGCTGCTGCCGAAGTGTGCGATGTTATACAATTACCCGCATTCTTAAGCCGCCAAACTGACCTGGTTAAAGCAATGGCAGAAACAGATGCTGTCATTAATATTAAGAAGGCCCAGTTTCTGGCACCCCAGGAAATGGGTCATATCTTATCCAAATTTAACGAAGGCGGAAATGACAAACTCATTCTGTGTGAGCGCGGTTCCAGCTTTGGTTATAATAATCTGGTCGTCGATATGCTGGGCTTCGGTGTTATGAAAGAGCTTGGCTATCCGATTCTTTTTGATGTAACCCATGCTCTTCAACAACCAGGTGGCCGCGCAGACTCTGCTGGCGGACGCCGCCAACAGGTTACTGAGTTAGCCCGAGCCGGTATTTCACAAAAAATAGCGGGCTTATTCCTGGAAGCTCACCCGGATCCTGACAAGGCTATGTGTGATGGCCCCTGCGCCCTTAGACTCAGTCAATTAAAGCCATTCCTGAAACAATTAAAACAACTAGATGACCTGATTAAATCATTTGACGAATTAAACACGCTATAATCAGTCTTTCGCTCATAAAAAAGCCAGCTTCTGCTGGCTTTTTTATGCTCAGAAGACACTTAACCCAGAGTAGTTAATATCTTCTGCTTAATGTCTGCAACTGAACCTACACCTGCAATATAGTGATAAACCGGAGCACCAGCCTCACCAGATTCAGCCCAACCTTTGTAATAAGCAATCAATGGCTTAGTTTGCGTATGATAGACATCTAAACGCTTCGTGACCGTATCTGCGGAGTCATCAGGACGCTGAATAAGATCTTCCCCTGTTTCATCATCTTTACCGGCTACTGCAGGCGGATTGTATTCCACATGGTAAACACGACCAGAACCTTCATGAACCCGGCGACCACTAATACGCTTGATGATCTCTTCATCGGCAACATCAATATCTACCACATGATCTACTGGAATCGCATTAGACTTCAATGCATCAGCCTGAGGAATGGTTCTTGGAAAACCATCAAAGAGAAAACCATTTACACAGTCGCTTTCTTTAATACGCTCTTTGATTAGATCGATAATTGTTTCATCTGAGACCAGACCACCAGAAGCCATAACTTCTTTTACTTTCAAGCCCAATGGCGAACCTGCTTTAACGGCAGCACGCAACATATCCCCTGTAGATATCTGTGGGATCTGATATTTGTCACAAATTGCACTGGCCTGGGTTCCTTTACCTGCACCAGGCGCGCCCAATAATATTACTCTCATCGGAGACGGCTCCTACTTATAAGTTGTTAGATTAAAATATCTGTTTCTATTCGCCAACGTATATGAATCGACATACGGGCCTGAAAAATGTGGCAAACACCATACCTTTCGATTCATCGCCTGACAAGAACAACATAATACTGATTAAAATTGAAAAAACAGATTGTACGGCTTAAATAGCGTCTGGCTATAAGTCATTTGGATTAGATCGGCCAGTAATTTAATGGTATTTAGATAAATCGAAGGCAAAAAAAACTCCAGCCCTGAGGTTGGAGTTCGAAAAAAAAAGCTTCGTAAGAGAGTCAAAAATCTGGGACTAATAATAGAGCTCCCTAATGATTATATCCAGCTTCGACTAACCACTCAGCAAACGAAGCGCGTAACTATTTGTTTACACCAACTCAGAACTAGTGAATATCACCCTGAAACAGCTGTTCAAATTTCGGATTTTGATTGGTTCCATCAATTCTAAGCTCCCACACTCCCTGTAGTTTCGCGTCTGACATCTCCTGTACTTTATCCCTTACAATAGTGGGACGTATGAACACTAGCAGGTTAACTTTCTCTCTGGTTTCAAATTTCGACCTGAATAACATCCCGACAAAGGGAAGATTACCCAGCAATGGAACGCGTGAAACACCCTGTGTAATATCTTCTTTGATCAATCCGCCCAAAATGATAGTTTGGCCATTCTGAACCAACACCTTGGTGGTAATTTCCCTTTTAGAAGTCTGCAAATCTACTGCACCTACATCTGATTTAGGAATTACCGACTCAGTTTTCTGTTCGACATCAAGGCTCACATAGCCATCATTTTGTATATGTGGTGTCACTTTTAGGGTTGTACCCACATCTTCTCTGCTAATCGTTTCAAATGGATTGCCCGTTCCTGACTGTTGCGATGTTGTTCTAAATGGAACCGTTCCTCCTACCAGTAGACTCGCTTCATTGTTATCCAAAGTCATAATACTTGGCGTCGACAGCAAGTTGGCATTTGACTGACTTTCAATCGCCTGGATGATCGCTCCAAAATTCACATCACCATCAACAAGCCCTAACAATAGGCCATTGCCTAATGCTGGCAGACCGGTCGTTGCGGCACTGGTCGCTATATTACCTAAACTGTTTCCTGCCTCAGTAAACTGTGTCGCTGCAGCAAAAGGCAATGTGCCATTGGCAACGGCATCCGGGTTAGTCGCCCACTGAACACCAAACTGATCACTAACACTGCCGGAAACTTCAACAATGGCGGCTTCTATCAATACCTGAGCTCTTGGAACATCCAGGGAATCAACAACCCTTTGGATCTCGGACAAGATGGTTGGCTCTGCTCGAATAACCAGTGCATTCAAGTCTTCATCGGCCAAGATTGCGGTAGGTGACGAAGGTCTTGATTGAGTCCCGGATGACTCTTGCGATTTTTCTACGGCGCCTGAAAAGCCTGTTAATAATTCAGCCATTTTGACGGCACTGGCGTTATTTAAAAAAATAACTTTTGAACTGGCATTCTGGGCTGATGGTTGATCCAGGGTCTTGATCAGTATTCGGATACGTTCACGATAACTTGCTTCACCCTTTAAAATAATTGAATTACTACGTTCATCTGCCACCACACGAATTCGGCCACTGGATCTGTTTTGATCTTTTGTTGCAGCCAATTCTTCGGGTACAAGACGCTCCAGTAAACCAACAATATCTCCAACCCAGGCTTCCTGAAGTTGAATAACTTCAATTTCTTCGCTGTTCAGGATATCTAATGAACCGATCAGCGCTTCTATACGTTTTATATTTCCAGCCGAATCAGTAATGATTATCGCATTGGCAGAGTTCACACCTGCCAGATGTCCATACTTCGCCACTATGGGTCGTAATAATGGCACCAACTCCATAACAGAACGATTTCTAACAAATATAATACGGGTAACCACCTGATTACTCTCAGTTACCTTGGTATTGAGATTATTGCTCTTAGATTTGACATCTGACTGCTTTACGATCGTTGTAATGTCATTATTCGTAATCGCTGCATAGCCATACATATCCAGAATACCGAGGAAAATATCATAGACCTCAGATTTCGAACTTCCTTCAGTAGAAATAATTGATATTTTTCCTTTGACAGTAGGATCAATAATAAATGTTTTACCGGTGATTTGAGCGACTTGTTCAATAAATGCACGAATATCAGCGTCCTTTTGATTGATCACCCATTCACTTTCCGCCTTTAGGACCGGACTCAGGACAATACTCAATAACAGTATCAATCTGACAATTTGCATTTAACTCTCCATTTTCCATGTATATTGCAATCATCCGGAATTCTAACATCCGGGTTCATTAATTCTATTGAGGAATCGCCTGATAGATTGAGAACCGACGGTTACCACGCTGAATTTCAATTTTCACTTCACCGCCGCTAATAACCTGATCAATCAAAGCAGCATCCTGCTGAACGTCACCCACAGATATATCATTCACTGAAACTATGCTATCTCCGGGTCTCAATCCCAAAAACAGAAGCTGTCTGGCCCGTCTTGTCACTTGATATCCCTCGTCTGAAGCTTCCAGACCCATTCGGTCAACTAATGACTGAGGGTCTGAATAGGCAAGCTCACGAATTTCGGCAATAACTTCATTGGTCGAACCCGAAAGCAGTGATTGACTGGCAATAGCAGGCTTTGTATCGTCTGGCCTGGCTATAGTGTTAATAGTTGATCCACCAACCCTGGTTTCACTGGGATCAGGAAGTTCAAAATACAAGGTTTCATAAACACCTCGACGATCTAAAATAATCCGATCACTATAGACAGAGGCGAGTAGCGCCTGGTCAAAGACATTACCCCCCACTATTACCGTAATGGATTCACCCGAGTTGTTTGAAATAATGGCGGTACCAGCCTTTGCATCCTTTGCCGCAAAAACACCCTGTAGCTTAAATTTTAGACTGGTAACAGGGACATCAATGACCTCAGTCTGATCAGCCTGTTCTTCAACATAAGAACCAAATAAATTTAATGATTTCAAGGAAACCTGTTGTTCATTAATTGATGAGGCTGGCAGCCTGGATACAGCGGTACTAAATGCTGAAGGCGCTTTAAAGTCTTCAGGAACCAAAATGCTCCATGTCAGAGTCGATGCATAAAATGAGCTAAACAACACCAGAACAATTTGCGCTATATTCAATAACGGAATCTGTGCGGAATATATGTATTTTTTTATTCGTTCTTCCATGCTTCTTCTCAATAAACCTTTTGCTTCATTTCGAACAATATATTTTGACTACCACCCTGAATCGGCAACTTAAGCACATCGGCTACATTTTGCAGTATTTGAAGGTTTAGCCAACCATCTTGGTCCATTTTACCCTTTATCCATTCTTGCTGATTTGAATCAACAACAACAAGATTAATCTCGTCAGCGGAAGTTATGTCTGCAAATAACTGCGGAACCTCAGCGCTGAGAGTCGTTCTACCCGCTAAAAACTGCACGGGTCCGCCAGACCACCGAGCCTGACCAGAAAGTGACTCAATAGAAGACTCAGGGTTACCACTCAATTGCATTGAGTCTAGCCACAGACGACCTTTAATCGTCGTGCCTCTGGGTAGGTCCACCATAGAAAACAATTTGTCATCAACAAAACCGGTTAAATTTTCAATCTGAAAACGCCGAAATACACTGACCCAGGCTAACCCATCTAGTTTTAATGAGGCCTGTTCAACTTTTAACTGCACCTCTAATTTACCCAAAAGCAACTTTGTCGCGTTTACCCGCCATTCTAATTCAAACGGCTCACCCTGAGTTTCCAATTCAGCCTGGCCTTTCCATAGGGTACCCTGAAAATCAGACAAGCGAATATTATTCTGTGGCACATAGTCAGACGTCCACTGCCAAACTAATGACACAGGCATAGTGGCTATCAAAAATGACAGATAGAAAAAAATAAAACCAATGATTAAAAATCGTTTCGAAAACATCTGTGATTCAAAGACTCCCTGTTTATGTTGCAAGAGTGTAAGTTACCTTGCAGCCATCCTCAATTAGTAAGTCAATTTATTATGACTTCGGACGCTATTTTACGCATCACTGAAGTCAAATTCAGGAACTACCTAAAATTTTTAACAAAAAAAAGCGCGACTGCCGAAACAGTTGCGCTTTTCTTCTTTATAAGAACCAAACAGCAGAAGTCCTGCTTGGTATCTTTAAAACGATGAAAATGAGCTTACATCATGCCGCCCATGCCACCCATGCCGCCCATGCCACCCATAGGGTCTGCACCCATAGCAGCACCAGCACCATTGTCAGGCTTATCAGTGATCATAGCTTCTGTGGTTACCATTAAGCCTGCAACAGAGCTTGCTGCCTGCAATGCGGTACGAGTAACCTTGGCTGGATCAATAATACCTGCTTCAATCATATCACCATACTCGCCTGTTGCAGCGTTATAACCAAAGTTACCTTCACCTGCTGTCACTGTGGCTAATACTACGGCCGGTTCACCACCCGCATTTAATACGATCTGACGTAAAGGCGCTTCCATAGCACGCAGTGCCAGTTTGATACCGACATCCTGATCTTCATTATCTCCGGTAAGATCTTCAACCTTAGACAGTGCACGTACCAAAGCAACACCGCCACCAGCAACAACACCCTCTTCAACAGCTGCACGAGTTGCGTGCAATGCATCATCAACACGGTCTTTCTTTTCTTTCATTTCCATTTCAGTAGCCGCACCCACCTTAATGACAGCAACACCACCAGCTAGCTTGGCAACGCGTTCCTGAAGCTTTTCTTTATCGTAATCAGAAGTAGACTGTTCCATTTCTGCACGGATCTGCTCAACACGTGATTTAATATCACCTGCTTCACCGGCACCGTCAACGATAATGGTTGCTTCTTTAGTCAGGGTTACGCGTTTGGCAGAACCCAGGTGCTCAATACCGGTAGTTTCCAGACTCATACCGACTTCTTCAGAAATCACAGTGCCACCGGTCAAAATTGCAATATCTTGCAGCATGGCCTTACGACGGTCGCCAAAACCAGGTGCCTTAGCAGCAGCAACCTTAACAGTGCCGCGCATATTGTTAACAACCAAAGTTGCCAACGCTTCACCTTCGATATCTTCGGCAATGATCATCAATGGGCGGCTTGATTTAGCGACCCCTTCCAATACGGGAAGTAAATCACGGATGTTGCTGACTTTTTTATCAACTAACAATATATAAGGATTGTCCAACTCAGCAGCCATGGTTTCCTGATTCGTTGTAAAATATGGAGACAGGTAACCACGATCAAACTGCATGCCTTCAACAACATCCAATTCATCTACAAATCCACTGCCTTCTTCAACGGTAATGACACCTTCTTTACCGACTTTTTCCATAGCCTGTGCAATCAGGTCACCGATAGTAGCGTCTGCATTCGCAGAGATGGTTCCAACCTGGGCAATAGCCTTTGTATCAGTACAAGGAACAGAGATCTTGGCAAGTTCTGTAACAACAGCGGCAGATGCTTTATCAATACCACGCTTAAGATCCATTGGGTTCATACCCGCAGCAACGGCTTTAAGACCTTCATTTACAAATGCCTGTGCCAGTACTGTTGCAGTCGTGGTTCCGTCACCCGCCTCATCATTAGCCTTGGAAGCAACTTCCTTAACCATCTGAGCGCCCATGTTTTCAAACTTATCTTCTAATTCAATTTCTTTTGCAACTGAAACACCATCTTTGGTAACGGTTGGCGCACCAAATGATTTGTCCAGAACTACGTTGCGTCCCTTAGGACCCAAGGTCACTTTAACAGCATCAGCTAGCAGATTTACACCGTCAAGCATCTTTCCACGAGCGGTATTGCCAAATTTAACGTCTTTTGCAGCCATCTTGATTGATTCCTTAATTCTGTTTTTGATTCAATTAAAATCCAAAATTACTTTTCGATTACGCCGAAAATTTCGCTTTCCTGCATAATCAATAATTCTTCGCCATCTACTTTGATGGTCTGGCCTGAATACTGGCCGAACACAACCAGGTCACCTACTTTTACGTCGAGTGTCTTAACGTCACCACTTTCCATAACTCGGCCATTTCCTACTGCCAGAATTTCGCCTTGCTGAGGCTTTTCCTGCGCGCTACCTGGTAATACGATGCCACCGGCAGATGTCGTTTCTTCTTCTTTACGACGTAATACTACGCGATCATGCAAAGGTCTGATGTTCATTGACTTGTCTCCTGTCAAAACACAATGGTTAATTAACCGGTTCTACAATTGAACCAGATTTTTTTGTTTCCCCAGAAATGGGGTTTGATTATTTTAATTCAATGTCTATTAGAAAATTATTTTTCGGAATCGATATGCTCGTACTCTGCATCCTCAATGATGTTACCGGGGTGTGCTGAATCAGAATGTGGCTTCTGATTTGTCCAGGATGCATTGGACGGCGTATGCCTTGCAACCCAATTACCAATAGTGGTCTTGGCCAGATACCTGCGTAATGGTGTTAGTAACAAAATACCGGTGATATCTGATACGAACCCCGGCACAAACAACATGATACCAGCAATACCCAATAATAATGCTTCAATAATTTCTACCGCTGGTGACCGCCCTTCCGCAGCCGCTAACTGAAGTCGCTGCAAGACACTCACCCCTTGGCGCACCATGACACTAATGCCCGCTCCAGCAGTAAATATAATCAAAAGTATCGTATTAAGGGTTCCAATTCGGCTACCCACTTCGATCATGACCGCTAACTCAATGCCAGCGAACAATAACCAAATAATGATAAAAGGCATTCAATACTCACTAAACTTTATAGACTCAAGTAATATAAGGGTCATATGGCAATAATCAATCCCTGAAATTATTATATTGTAGCGGTTGCTCGAAGTTAGCTTCTTTTAATAGTGCAATAACTTCCTGTAAGTCGTCACGCTTCTTTCCGGTCACACGAAGCTGATCTCCCTGAAGTTGTGTTTGTACCTTCAATTTCTTTTCTTTGATCATTTTTATCAGTTTTCTGGCATTATCAGTTTCCAGCCCTTGTCGAACCAATCCGCCACACTTCACCCTTTTTCCGGTCTGGCTTTGCTCTTGCCATTCTACAGATCTTGGATCAATACTTCGTTTAATGAGGCAACCTTCCAGCATGTCTTTCATTTGTTCAATTTGAAAGTCTGCCTCTGACGTCAGCACAATTTCTTTATCTTTCAATTCAAATGTTGCTTCGATTCCCTTGAAATCAAAGCGTGTTTCCACAACACGACTTGCCTGGTCGATGGCATTCTTTAATTCATGATTGTCGACTTCAGATACCACATCAAAAGATGGCATTGGCAATTCCTCCAAATAATAATAGTTTAGGGGTATTGGCTTATAAAAATCCAAACCCTGGTAACACAATCAGATCATTTTACATACCCGCATATTGTCTGTCTCAGATTTTCCAACGCAATTTTGTTAAATATATATAAAACAACGTGATAACCTATTCTCATAACAAAAACAGCAGATTAAGGATAAGCATTGGATTATCACATCATTGGTATGGGACCTGTTGGATTGCTATTGGCAACTTTACTGAAGGATGAAGGGCATCAGGTAACTCTAATATCGCGTAAGGCTTTAACGTCACCGATAAAAGAACTTGTTAAAATAAATGCCCAAGGCCAACAGCATCATTATCAGATTCACCAAACAACCTGGGATCAATTGGACTCGACAGGCATTCAGACAGTTCTGATTTGCACCAAGGCACAGGATGCTTATGACGCCTTCCAAAGATCTCCAAAAACAGCCAATAAAATATTTTTAAACAATGGCATGGGCCCCCAGCAATTAGCCTGGGAGCAACAAAGCAGAACAGTCTATTGGGGAAGTAACACACATGGCTGTTACATCGATAAAGCCGGTCTGTTGGTGCATGCCGGCGAAGGGACTCTGCTCGTTGGGTCACCTAACAGAATAACTCCGGTATTAACTCTGGCATCCTGCTTTCAGTGGTCAGTAAATATTGAACAAATACTTTGGAACAAGCTCTCAATAAACGCACTCATCAATCCGTTAACTCTTAAATATGACTGTATGAACGGAGATTTATTGAATAATGAGCAGGCCATTGAATGGATGGAAAAGCTGGGCCGTGAACTGGATGTATTAAGAGTTTCAAAACAAGTATTTGACACACCCAGTTTCGATATGGCGATAAAAGTAGCAAAGGCAACCAAAAATAACTGGTCTTCTACCATTCAGGATGTCAGAGCAAATAAAAGAACGGAGTTAGATTTCATCTGCACCTATGCGCAACGAACCGCCCAGAGTTTGAGGATAAAAACACCCGCACTGGATGCAATACTGGATGAATTACGTCCCTTCCTATAGAGTGCCGAAAGTATTGATTGAATCTAAAAGCTTGAAATTACCAGGGAGATGAGTGCGGTATGTTCCAGCAGTGGTTTTCAAACCTACCTATAAAGCAAAAGTTATTTTCATTAAACCTTGGCATCATGGCAATCATGAGTATTATCTCACTGGTGACCCTTTTGCTTATTACGTTTAATATTACTAAAACACAGCATCGGGATACTACTGAAAGACTGATCATTAGCTTCTTCACCAACCCCAGCGTTCTTAGCGATTTGGAGTCTGGTTCGGCCAACATTCAAAACCATATGCATTGGACCCAATCAATACCAGAAATCAAATCTGCCGCTATATTAAAGGATGGTCAACTCATATCAGGATTCGTTCACAAGCGCCAAAAAGTGATACCTCTCGACTCCTATGACACCTTAGTAGACAAAGCCCTGATCATGCCTTTAAACGACTCTCATCCCAAGCTGACCTTTGCACTAAATTACCGTCCCTGGTTCAGTAACGGTCTTTATATGGGGCTATTAATTGCCAGCATACTGGTCACAATTAGTGCCATTGTTTTGATGCTTTTTAGTCGAAGAGTCGTTAAGTACAGCTTACTTAACCCCATACAACATTTGATCAGTATTGCTGAATTGGTTATTTCCAAGGAAGATTTTCAAACCAGGGCTCAAAAATATAATCAAGATGAGATAGGAATCCTGGTTGACCGTTTTAACGAAATGCTGACCAGGATCGAAACCCGGGACCACCAACTTCACCTCGAAAAGACAAAAGCTGAAAAAGCCACTAAAAAAGCGCAAAAATTAACATCACAAACATCTGAAGCTAATACACGTCTGGAATTTGAAGTGCATGTCCGCGCAAAAATTGAAAAGAAGCTAACCGACTTTCAAAGCTATCTGAATTCAATTATGAACAGTATGCCATCGGCATTAATTGCATTGGATGAAAATTTCTTCGTGACACTCTGGAATAAACAGGCGACCCAATTGAGCGGTACCGAACTTGAATCAGCATTGGGTTATAGCATTGAAGAAGCATTCCCTATGCTGTCTGATCACCTTGAAGAAATTAGTCATTCGTTGATAGAACAAGAACAAAAGATCATTGAATCAGTGAAATTCAGCATAGGTAATGAAACCCTGCTACTAGACCTCATGATTTATCCATTGGTTAAAACTGAAACTCCTGGTGCCGTCATCCGCATAGACGATGTCACCCAGAAAAACAGAATGGAAGAAGTCATGGTTCAAACTGAAAAAATGATGTCTGTTGGTGGCCTGGCAGCGGGAATGGCCCATGAGATTAATAACCCCCTAAGCGCTATTATCCAGGGAGTACAAAATATAGAACGGCGTTTATCACTAGAGCTGGAGCCAAACCGACTCGAAGCCGAAGCGCTACAAATCGACCTCAAAGACATTAATACCTATCTGGAAAACCGTCGTATCAATAAGTTTTTACTCAATATCAGGAAAGCGGGTGAACGGGCGGCAGACATTGTCACCAACATGTTGCAGTTTAGCCGACAAACTGACCGTATCCTGGTTTATGAAAACATGGGCACTGTCGTTAATCAGGCCATTGATATTGTGAGTAACGAACAGTTTTTAACTCTGGGGGAGACTGAGCAACCTCTTACAATAACCCGTGACATAGAACCATCAAGTGGCACGGTAGCCTGCATGCGACAAGAAGTAGAACAGGTGTTAATTAATTTGATAAAAAATGGCGCTCAGGCTATTGATAAACGGTTATCGAACGCTTTAAATCCTTTTAAACCCAGCATAAACGTAAAGGTCAGTTACGACGACAGTTTTTGTCATATACAGGTGGCTGATAACGGTACGGGTATGGAAGAGGACATTAGAAAAAGAGTCTTTGAACCCTTTTTCACAACCAAAGAGGTAGGGGTTGGTACC